>OGQW01000377.1_pt1 | contig 34328 bp, 25 predicted proteins | sample 1553301 | NCBI WGS metagenome assembly OGQW01 (sample SAMEA2579974, study PRJEB22360) | human gut metagenome
GAAATTTGCAAGCAGATGGCGTGCAAAGTCGCCAGACGCTCTTTGTGCGGTATTGACTCAGGGTTTTATGCAGTGTTCCCTTTATAACCGGAACCGCGAAATGGCTGCGGTGACGGAGCCTTGCAGCAGCTTTCCCAGCCGGCTGACGATCTCCTGCGGATTTTCCCGCATATCGTTCTTGATCCAGTCCAGCATCACGCCAATGAAAATATAGGCGTAGACCTTGGCGATAAACTGCTTGTCCTCGTCCCGCAAAGTCATGCCTGCGGCTTCCTCGTCGATAACGTCCAGCAGCAGTTGGTCTACCAGCGGCTGTAGGTATTTCTCCACCTGTTCCCGATGCACACAGCGGTAGACGTTCAGGATAAACGGCTTGTTTTCCTGTACTGCTTCGAAGATTTGCAAAAGTCCCTGCTGCCACGTGTCATAGGTCTTTTTTTTGTCCAGAGCCCGTCTGGCATCTTCCAGACAAGCCCATTCCACAAGGTCGTAGATGTCCTTGAAATGGTAGTAAAAGGTCATGCGGTTGATGCCGCAGTCCTCGGTAATATCGCCGATAGTGATTTTTGTCAGCGGTTTTTTCAGCAGCAGATTTTTCAGGGATTGTTCCAGAGCACGTTTGGTTACATTTGACATCGATGTTGTCCTTTCAGTTTTGGTAACAGATCTGTTCTCCGGTCTGCATGGGATAGCGGCATAACTGGTCGCTGTCCAGATTTTCCCGATGCATGCAGACTGCGGAGATCTGGTGATTTTCATAGGTGGTATAGTAGTAGATGCCCTTGTCGGCATTGCAGCAGGAAGTGTAAATGGTGATCTCGTACTGTCCGTCTTTCACTTCGCAGCAGCCGCGTGGCTGGTCAACGGCTCCGAGAATGTGGAAAAACTGGCTGACGCTTTCTGCTTCGGAACTGCCGGAAACGGCATTCGCCCGCACGAAAGCTGCCCGTACAAAGCGGGACTGGGAGGAGAGGTCACCGGGAAGCCCCAGTGCTCCCATGCCTCTGCTGTACGTCTGCAACGGCAGCTTGTCCGAAAAGTTGTTCTGCGGCTGCTTGGGAGAGAGGTGCAGAAAGTCGTTGAGGCGGAACATCTGCTCCGGAAAAGGCGGATTGTTGGTCAGGACACCGGCGGGATTGTCATAGACCTGAATTCCCGCGGCAGTGGCTTCTACTGTAATGGCTTGGTGCTTGTCAGCGATGAGCCAGTGCAGCTGTGCCGCAGGCATCTTTTCGTGAAACGGCGTGCCCAGCAGGCAAAGTGTTTCCACTTTTTCCTTGGCTTCGGCAGTGCTGGAGCACTGACTAAGAATCCACGGGATCAATTCATACTGTGCCACATTGTCCGAATGATCTGCAGGTCGGGAGGCGTAGCAGGCGTTGCCCACAAAGTTCAGCCCAGCCATGCAAAGTCCCTTTTCGTTGACGGCATCATAAAAAAGCGGGTAGCCCTGGGCAACGTGTGCAGTGCCGATCATGGCGTAGTGCTGTGCAGATACGCCCATGTGCAGAAATGACAGCCGGAACTGCCGCGGCACAATGACGATTTCTTCCCCGTAGGAACTTTCGTAATCCAGCGTTCTGCCAAAATAAAAATCATTTGTCTGATAAGTTGCAGCGGTACACATTGGAAATTCCTCCTGTGCAATAAATTTGATATGTATATTATAGCACAAAATTCGGAAAGATGCAAATAATAATATTGACATATACGGAATTTCATGTTATAATATATCTATATTTTTGTAAAGGAGAATGCATATGCCAAATTATGTTGTTTTACAGGTCGTTCTGAAGGAGAAGCTGATCGGAACCGGTTCCGGAAATCTGTCTGAACTGGAAAAGGTCATCAACGCACAGGCTGCCAAGGGATACCGTCTGCACACGATCACCACTTCTTCTTCCGGAAGCAAGGGATTTCTGGGCGGTGACCGCATTCAGGCAACCATGGTGTTTGAAAGCCTGAACAGAGCATGAAACGGGTTCTGGTAAAGTCTGTATATGATGCCTTTGAATATGTTATGCAGCATTTCTACTGTTTCGGACAGGCAGATATGGCGGAACGAAAGGATACGTATGCAGTCATTTCGATTCAGGATACGCACACGCAGGGATTCGGATTTCAGTTTTGCGAGAACCAGTTCTGCAAGGGTGTTCTGACGCTGTACTTTGATGACATTATCCGAGAGGTGGACGGGGCAGTTTTGTTTACTGATGAAATGGCAGATCAGATCATTGCATTTGTTCTGGCACATCGGTCTGTGGAAACGCTGCTGGTGCACTGCTACGGCGGACAATCCCGTTCCAGAGCCGTGGGAGCCTTTGCTGTGGAAATGCTGGGCGGCAATTCCAAAAGGTATTTTGAAACCGGTTCTCCCAATCAGTATGTCTACGATGTGCTGGAAACGGCGTGGATCAGACGGCAGTTGGGGGCGTTTTGAAACGAATTTTCATGAGAATGCGGGAAACTTCTTGAAAATGTAAAAAAATAGTGGTATACTATATAGGTGACACAGTACAGAAATGAGGAGGATTCTGATCCATGAATATTGCAGTTGCAGGAACCGGCTATGTGGGATTATCCATTGCTACACTGCTTGCCCAGCACAACAAAGTTACGGCGGTAGACATCATACCGGAAAAGGTCGAACTGATTCGCCAGAAAAAGTCCCCGATTCAGGACGATTACATTGAGAAATACCTTGCAGAAAAGGAACTGGATCTGACGGCAACGCTGGACGCAGAAGCGGCATATCGAGATGCAGATTTTGTGGTCATTGCTGCCCCGACCAACTATGACGGCAAGAAAAATTTCTTTGACACCAGTGCTGTAGAAGCGGTCATTGCCCTTGTCATGCAGTATAATCCGAATGCCATTATGGTCATCAAGTCCACCATTCCGGTAGGTTATACCAAGAGTATTCGGGAAAAGACCGGCAGTAAGAACATCATCTTCAGTCCGGAATTTCTGCGGGAGTCCAAGGCGTTGTATGACAACCTCTATCCGTCCAGAATCATCGTGGGAACGGACATGGACGATGCAAGACTGGTAGAAGCGGCTCACACCTTTGCCGGACTGCTTCAGCAGGGGGCAATCAAGGAGAACATCGACACCCTGTTCATGGGATTCACCGAAGCAGAAGCGGTCAAGCTGTTCGCCAACACTTATCTTGCTCTCCGCGTGTCCTATTTCAACGAACTGGACACCTATGCGGAACTGAAGGGACTGGACACGCAGCAGATCATTGACGGCGTATGCTTGGATCCGCGGATCGGAACGCATTATAACAACCCCAGCTTCGGCTACGGCGGCTACTGCCTGCCCAAGGATACCAAACAGCTGCTCGCCAACTATGCCGATGTGCCGCAGAATATGATGTCGGCAATCGTAGAATCCAACCGGACACGAAAAGATTTTATTGCTGACCGCGTGCTGGAAAAGGCAGGGTACTATGATTACAGCCAGAACAACGACTGGAATGCCGGCACGGAAAAGCAGGTTACCATTGGCGTGTACCGTCTGACTATGAAATCCAACAGTGACAATTTCCGGCAGTCCTCGATTCAGGGCGTGATGAAGCGTGTCAAGGCAAAGGGTGCTACAGTCATTATCTACGAGCCGACATTGCAGGACGGAGCAACGTTCTTCGGCAGCGTTGTGGTCAACGATCTGGAAAAATTCAAGGCGGCGGCAGATGCGATCATTGCCAACCGGTATGATGCCTGTCTGGACGATGTGGAGAACAAAGTCTATACCAGAGATATTTTCCGCAGAGATTAAGGAAACGCTGCATAAAGCCGTCAGGCGGGCTTTATGCAGTGTTTCCTTAACGACGAACGGGGAAAAATCACCCCAAAAGATACGTGTCAGGCTTCATGTCAACACACCCGAAAACAAAATCGAGTAACAGAATGGCTTGGATTCTCCGGAATTTGAGCCATTTCGATTTTTTTCCAAAAAATTTGAAAAAAGGCTTGACAAGTCGATCAGGAAGTGATATAATAAAAGCAATCTCAAATTCGAGGAAGGAATGCGAGAGAAGGAATATTTATTTAAAAGTAGAATGACGTGATGGAACCCTAGTGTAATTAGGGGGTTGTTATGTCTGCTTTTAAATAAATATTCCTTTTTTTATTCCTTCCTGCATCTTGACAATTGCATATCACGCCTCAAATACCCAAAGATTTGATGCAGCAGATAGTATGCATTGCGGTCACCAGACTTGCGTACCTGCTGCCGAAATTGTGTACAGCACAAGAGAAAATCCCGCTGGAAATCTTGGAAAACGCTGCATCAAGCCCGCCTGACGGTTTTGTTGATCTGTGTTTCCCTTGTCAGAACGATGCTTACAGCAATATTTTATGAATGTTGTTTATTTTTTTTGTTTTTGCGTCATTTTTATGATGCAGCCGTATGGCGTTTTTTTTCGCGATTCTCTTTACAATTAAATAGATGGGTTCTCCGTCAAAACAGCATCGTGGACAAGTTTCGGCATTGGGTGACGTTCCGATAGAAGTAAGCCAGGCACAGCCATGTGTATTATCATTTTCAAAGGAGGATTTTACATGAGAAAGAACAGCAATTGCAAGGTGATCTGCCGCAACCAAGAACGCGGCACAATGCAGTTTTATCTGCTTGTAGGTGCAGAGGAATTCTACCTGTTTTCTACACGGTATTATTCCAAGAAGATCCATCAGGAATTCTCCGGCGGAAAGTCGCTGGACGTTATTTTCCGCAACAGTCGGGACACGCACCGGCAGAAGATTCAGGAGCGAATCATTCTGATGCTGCGGTATCTGGAAGCGGAACACGGCATGCAGTTGCTGGAGAAAACCAAACTGAAAGCTCAGAAAAAACAGAAGAAATATACCGACACTGCTGCACTGTGTGCAGCTTAAATTATCGCTCAGAACGATGCCTACAGCAATATTTTATGAATGTTGTTTATTTTTTGTTTTTGCGTCATTCTTATGATGTAGCCGTATGGCGTTTTTTTCGCGACTCCTTTTTAAAGGCAATACCGCACAAAGATTGTGCGACAGATGCGTCGTCAAATTTTTCGTCAGATGAAACAAAAAGCGGAGTGAATACTTGATGTATTCACGAGCATTTTTGTGAAATATGACGGGAAATTTGCAAGCAGATGGCGTGCAAAGTCGCCAGACGCTCTTTGTGCGGTATTGCCTAAAATTGAATAGATGGGTTCTCCGTCAAAACAGCGTCGTGGAGCATTAAGGCAGCCCCACACGAAGCCATGAAACCGGTTTCGTGTGGGGTTTCTTCAACAATTGTACAGTACATAAAAAGAAAGGACGTGTTTTTCATGCTGAATGCATTATCAGAAGAACTGAACTGGACAAACACCGAAAACGGAGCACTGGCGTATCACGATACCGGCGATGCGTGCCTGAACCTGTTTTCCACAGCCGGTGCGTTGCGGGAAGCTTCTGCAAAACGCCTGAAAGACATGTTCTTGGCGGCATATGCAGAGAATCCGGTATACGCGATGCGGATCCTGTTTTACCAGCGGGATACCCGCGGCGGATTGGGTGAACGGAGCGTATTCTGGCAGCTGCTGCAATATGCGGCAACGATCTATCCCGAAAGTGTCCGGAAAAATTTGCAGTGGATTCCGGAGTACGGGCGGTTTGACGATTGTATGGTACTGCTGAATACGCCCTGTGAGCCGGAACTGATACAGCTGATCCAGAAGCAGCTACAGAAAGACCGGCAGGACATGCTGGAAGAAAAGCCGATCTCTCTGCTGGCGAAGTGGCTGCCCTCTGTGCACACATCCAATCAAAACGTGTGCCGGCAGGCAAAGCTGCTCTGTAAGCGGCTGCATCTTTCGGAAAAGGCTTACCGGAAAATGCTCTCCCAGCTTCGCACCTATGCAGACGTGCTGGAAAAGCGGCTTTGCCGGAAGGATTACACCTTTGATTATGCCAAACTGCCCTCCAGAGCCTTGTACAAGTATCAGAAAGCATTCTGCAAGCATGACAGACAGCGGTACTCCGAGTTTCTGGAACGGGCAGAGCAGGAAAAGGGACTGCTGAAAGCAGGTCAGCTTTTCCCCTATGAGATCGTTCGGGACTGCATCGAATTGGAGGAAAACGCAATGTTTTATGATGACATTGCACAAAAACAGCGGATACTGGACGTGACATGGAAATCCATGCCGGATTATATGCCGGAACAAAATGCCATTGCCGTGGTAGATGGTTCCGGTTCCATGTACTGGAACTATTCCGGCGATGTGATGCCGATTCATGTTGCCATTTCGCTGGGCATTTACTGTGCCGAACGAAATGAGGGATACTTCCACAACCACTTTATCACCTTTTCCGACAACCCCCGCTTGATTACTCTGAAAGGGGAGGATATTTTTCAAAAGGTGGAGCACTGTATGTCCTATAATGAAGTCAGCAATACCGATCTGGAAAAAGTATTTCGTCTGATACTTCAGAGTGCAGTTCAGCACCACGTGCCGTCGGAGGAACTGCCGAAAGTGATCTACGTGATCTCGGACATGGAATTCGATGAGCAGTCTGGCAGCGGTGTGACGATATTCCAGCAGATGAAGCAGGAATATCAGGCGGCAGGGTATCAGCTGCCTGCAGTGGTCTACTGGAACGTGTGCAGCAGAAACCGGCAGTTTCCGGTGAAGAAAGACGATACCGGTGCAGTGCTGGTGTCCGGCTGCAGTCCTTTCACGTTTCAGAGTGCTGTTTGCATGACAACACCGGAAAAGTACATGCAGCAGGTGCTGGAAAGGGAACGGTATTGTCGGATTTCGGCGTGAGTATTGAATAAATAGTAAGAACTCTCTTTCTTGGACTTGTTTGTCTAAGAAAGAGAGTTCTTTTTGCTTTATAGGCGAATATAGGACAATTATTTAAACATTGATTTTAATAGAATAGATAATCCAATGCAAGATACAATGATTGGAGCAATTGCATTGACAAGTTGTATTCCAAAATCCATCATTCCAGAAAGTGGTCCAATTTGTGACTCCAGAATCATTAGTCCAATCAACAAAACAGCTGATCTGGAAAGTGCTGCTGAAAATGATTTTCCTATTGCAGTGCCGGACAGTTGCTTTAAGGCATATGTTAGGGCCTTATTATTTGGATTGACATGTAGTAAATTTCCAACAAATACTGCAGGAGTAACAATAACAGTAGTGCCTGCTAAGACACTTTGTAAAGCGACTAATGCCCATTTGTATATTTGATTTTTACAAACAAATGACGTTACAACACAGTTTACAATTACTCCAACCATTACTAGAATTACTCGTGAGATAATCATCATAGGAACGTTTACATTGCTGGTTGGAAGTATTTTTTCAATGAAAGAAATCAAAAGGCATAACGAAATTAATTCTGCTGTTTCTTTTGCAAATAGGAGTGGATCATTATGAAGGATAGAAATTAGTGTTGTGTTTTTATCCATGCATGATACAAAGGGAATGCCGTCACTAATGAATCCTATACTGGTTCCACTTCCCATAATTCCCATAATTACTGCATAGAGCATTAAAATGGTAATAAATCCGGATATGATAGTATTACCTTTGCATGTTTCTCCTGTTACATATGCCATAGCACCATCAAATGCAACAAGAAGCAATACCATCGCACCTAAACATATAAGCAAATTTAACATAGTTTATCACACTTTCTGTCGAATAGAAACATGTATCATTCAACTGAAAAAATCACTTCTTTTTTCCATGTTTCTTAGGTGCTTTGTTTTTTCCATTTTTGGGATTGCTATTGGCTTCATTGTTGCGATTCTGATACTGTTCTGCCTCATTTCGAAATCTCATAATTTCTTTGAAGAGTTTACCTGCTTCTAAATCAACGGATTCCTCTTGTGTATAAAATTTTTCAATATAAGAAGGGTTGCCGTTGACACGATACAGAAAACACCGAACATCAGTCAATCCGTTGACCTCTTCTTTTAATTTCTTATTGTTAGACTTGATTTTTTCCTGTTCAGCACGTCGTATCTTATAATCATCTGCAGTTTCATTTCCAATTTCAATATAAGTTCTTTCACAGAAAGTTGCAGGAAGCTGCTTGGAAATTGCCAGCTGTCTAACCATGTTTTTTCTAGTTTTGATTCCCTCATGAAATGAAAACAACTCAAGCTGCAGCGGCAGAGATTCATTGGAAAGTCCGGAAATCGCAAAATTAAATGGTTCTATAGTATTTTCCATTTTCTCCATAACTCGTTTGATAGCTTTGCAAAATGAAGGGTATTTTTCAGGATATCTGAATTCAGAAACAGCGGCTTTCATTTCGTCTACTGTGATTTTTACCGGTTCATTTGCATACTGTAAATTACGAGTCAGGCAAAATGGAATCAAATACGGTTTGCATAAGTACCACGCTTTTTTTAAGTCCTTGTTTTCAATGAGGAATCCGTCAAAGAAAAACTTTTGATAGCTTTCATCCACAACGCACAGTAATAATGTGAATCCCTGTTCTGTAGAAAATCCGGTTAAAGTTCCATCCAGATGACGCAAAAAATTTCGCTTTCTAGCTTCTTCGACTTTTGTAAATTCATTGTTCAATTCAGCAATATAATGTTGAATTGTCGGATTTTCCGGAAATCTTGTTGAAATATTCAGCGGCTTTAATGTAACAGAAAACATTTCATCTATGGCACTCATTAGACATACTCCTCCTGTTCAAATTCATAGCTTCCGATTTTTCTCATTCTTAACTGTTTGCTCAAATAGTTGTCGATTTCGCTAATTTCATTTTGTAAATTTTGGTAAGACATCGTTTGCCTGAGGTCGGTTTGGTAGCAAACATCGTCGCCTTTTACCTGCCAGCGATAACCTTCTTTTTCTAAATGTAAAATGACTTTCAAATGTATTGTTTTCTTTTTTCCCTGAATCATTTTCTTTTGAGGGAGTATGCCAAATGTTTTCTTGGCAGAGTCACTAGTGCTGTTGCCAAAAACCAGATCAATGAAATTGTTTTCTGAAAAGTGATACTGTGCCATAAAGGACTGATTTTCTTTTAATGCGTAGATATTTCGACCAAAGAGAAAAGAAGTGGGCTTTGAACTGGAGTAAATGAACTGGCATAGTTTTTGACAACCACTGAAAACGTTAGTTCTGGCGGTGTAAGGATCAACAATAAAAGAATCGTTTAAGAAATTAATGTTGCTTTTTTCGTGGATTATATTGGTATACAGGGAAGTGCCACTATTCTGTACAGAATAAATCAAGCTTGGAATTAAAACAAAAAATTCATGTCTGTCATTATAATTGCAACAGAACCCTTCCATAGAAAAAATAGAGCGATTGATGTGATCGCATATTTGCATTCCATTGCGATCAGTAACTTTTACGTTTTGCATGAGCATACAAACTTTAATAGAATCATCACAAAAGAAGAGCCAAGCATTATTGTCGTTGGTGATGCCGGCTTCCCGAAAACCACTGAAACAACTTTCTACGTGATAATTTGCAGGCCAGATGTTTTCAGAAGGACGACGCAGAAATTGATAATCTTTTTCTTTTGTCCGAGAATAAATAAATGGTTGAATATCTATCATTTTTTCCTCCTTTTAATTTATATTGCTGCTGCAATTTTTAAAATTTGCTCTGCAGCATACAATTCCTTTACACAATTTGTGTACGTCTTGCGTGCGTCATTCAATTTATTCAGACGGCGGGAATAGATTGCCTGATGCTTTCCGGTGTAGCGACGGATGATTTTCAATTGAGTTTCAGCTTTTAACATGGCACATTTCTTTTTTTGAGTTGCCATAAGTTTCAATAGTAATTTTAGTAATTCTGTGATGCCATATGGATTTGCGTTTTCTGCACTAAACGGTTCGCCTTTGCTGTTAAATCCGTATGGACTAAACCAAAATGCATTTGCCGGAGAAGTAATTTGATTGTCTTTCGGTTCTTTTTGGGGGATAATGGCATATAGATCTGCACTACCGGGAAGATCCTCTAATTTATGATCGATCCATAGAACAATACCGTTATCGTTTGACTTTTTCCGATTGAGATGTTGGAATACAATTTTTCCGCAATAGTGTTCACTAGTTGCAATACTGAGGGTTAACAAAACTTTTGCGTGATCAAACTGCTCTTGCAATAAACAAGTTTGAGGATTCATAAGCGTTTGATGAATGGACAATTGTGTTCGTAATTTTCCGGAACGCATAACTTCTTGGATTTGTTCTTCGTCTGTGCGGATAATGTCATCATTATCGTTGACATGAAGCATAATACGAATTTGATAGCCTTCTACATTTTCAATTTTATCCAGAAAAGCAGAGATAAAACCAATCACATCTTGTTTTTCTCCGCCAATAAAGATTTGATGTTTTCCATAGTTCATCATCTTACAAGCCTTCTTTCATCAGCTGCTGATTCACTTGCTTATAGAGGGCAAACTTTTCTTCAGGTTTTCCATAGATTGCAGAGAATAAGTGTTCTCTTTGGGCATGTAGCAGTTTATATACTTGTAATGGAAGAAGAACCTCGTTTTTATCTTTTTCGTATTGTGCTACCGCTTTTTTAGAAAGCAATTTTTTTAAGAAACAGGGTTCTTCTAAAGAAGTATAGGAATCAATGACTTGCTCCATGTGAATCGCAAGAGAATTATATAACGCCCAAAGAAGTGCGGCATCCAGATTAATAGGGTTATAATCTGGGTTTGAATCACCGCTATTCAACAATTCATTATTGGCATTTACATTTGCACCGCCCATTTCAGTTCTGCCAATGGAGGACAATGGAACAATTCCAAAGGGGCAATGGTTTTTGCAAGTATGCAATGTTGGCAAAATTTCTTGAAGACTTTGTAATGACTGATTCCAGTTGTTTTGTGTCATTTTGGGATTTAGTCGGGGAGCATCGATTTGTGTAATGCATTGGAGATATGCAAACGATTCCCGACGTGTCAATTTTACCTTTAAGAACATATTGATGGATAATTCAGAAGTTTTAGAAGAAAGAGCCTTTATAAATACAGAATCATCATCATTTCTAATATACTTTTGATTTAAATCTGTTGCGGCTAGTAATCCCATATATACATCTGAAGCTTTAATGGCACTGGAAAGTGTTTCAGATGTTTTAGTGTCATCTTCTATTGTAGCATCTAAGAAACCACCAGCATAATCATAGATCTTTAAACGATAAAAGGGAATATCATTGATGGCAACACGAAATGTTAATTCATTGAATTCAAAGCTGGCAGTACCTCGATCGAAATTTACGGTATATGCATTTTTGTATGTTCGTAAGAGATTGATCGGACCTCCGGCATCTGCAATGTTGATGTTTGTTTCACTTATTGTGCCATCTGCTTCAATGCTTTTTTTTGCAAAGTTTTCCAACATCATAGAAAGACTAGGACCATTATTGTCTATAATTTTAACACCGGATTTCAACAAATTTGTGTATGGTAAGCATGAAATTAAAGTGGATTTTCCTGTTCCGGAACCACCTAGTATAGAAATACGACTTTCTATGAGATCATTCTGAGACATAAGCAAAGCACACTCCTTTCAAATAAAAATTATGTGGAATGAATCCAAGCGATTATATAACTAGTGTTATAGCATAGAATAAGAATGCATACGATTAAAATTACTGCAAACAGGATCAGACGAGGATAACCCATTCCACTGAAAAAACCTTTTTTGAAGTTAAATAATGCTTTAAAACCATGTATGCCATAAAAAATCTCAGCAATTATACTCCATAGGAAAGGAAGAGTAGAATTCTCAGAAGATAAACATTTGAGAAGAAGAAACAGATAGGGATAAATGATAATCAGCTGAATCAATGCAGAAAAAATGCTGCATTCTGAAAATTCCGGATCTACGTATTGATAGTATCCAAATATTTCAGGTCTCTCTTTATTTTTAAAGAAATAGGGCTTTTCTAATCGAGAAGCTGGACGATGCTTGAAATAAAAACCAGATGGATTGTCAATTTTGCTAACATTCATATTTGTAAGACGGTTGGCATAACCAAATTGATAGCAGTCTTGACAAATGACTTCTGTTTCATCACCGTTTGTATAACCGGACAGCAGGAAATTATATGAGTTGGTATTATCACATAATTTTTGACAAATTATACATGGCTTAGGTTCTTCATTTTCACAATGTTTTACAAGTGCCATTTTTTCCACCTCACTTATGTAAATGGTTTCATGATGAGAATTACTGTCCAGGTATACCACTTTGAAAACCATGGAGAGAATAGCATGATATTCATAAACAGCACAGTTATAATTTTGATCAGTACTTGGAAGCTGTCGATCCAGTTCATCTGCACATCAATTTGATTTAATATGATTTCTTTGTCATCTTCTGTTTTTACAGTAAAGGGACAGGTTTTATAGCAAAACTTTCCTGCAAGCAAAGACTTTAATTGAAATTCCGGTTTGATTACATCGAAATCTTGAATAGACTTTGTCGTAATTTCTACACGTACACCATATTTTTGGTTTTGAAAGTAGTGCATTGTGTACTGAAACAATGACCCAGTCAAAACGATGCTTCCGACTAACCATACGAACATTGATAATGTGAAGCTGTCGAAAAATGGTGTGCATTTATGCGTTACATTTGAGATGGTTTTAGCAAGTTCCGGAAAATCCTCAAAAGAAGATGGGTCTTCCAAAATATTTGTCAGATATTTTATACCGGCTGAAAGATAGACTCCCAGAATGCCTAGAACCACACTCCAGATAATCATTTTCTTTCCGACAGAAACCGACCACAGCGGTGCTTCTTTTTTTATTCTGGTTGGAATAAAAGAAAAAAGTATCCAAAGAATAGTTCCAATTACGGGAAAAGTCAGGATAATTGGAATCCAAAACCATCGGCTGAAACTATGTTTTTTTATGATAAGCCAGACAGCAATCAGAGAAATAAGCTGAACAATTTTGATCCACAAGGGGATTTCTGAAAATTCAGAACGAAAGAAATAAAAGCTATTTGAAAACATATATTTTTCCTTCTACATGGAATGCTTTTAACTATTGGAATTATAAATATGATAGTATACAGGAGCAGAACTATTGCCTTCATTTTTAATGTATAATCCAAAATAAATGTCATTATTATTACCGTAGGAAGGTGTGTACGTATAAAGGTATCCAGCGATATTCTGGTTCTCTTTTAGCAGAAAACAGTAGCCCTTTACAGTTGCATTGTATTCATAAACTACATCATAAACATTATTTTCCCAGTAAACAGACAAATTTGTTAATTCTTCTGCTTGATAATTTTTAGCACGATCAAAGAGATTATACGTTTCAGAAGCCGAAATTTCTCGCTGCTCACTGCCTTTATCATTGACAATGTTCTGTAACTCCTTTTCAGAACACTTAATAGAATTTCGACGGCTTTCATTGTCGAGATCATTCGCCATTTCTGTGATTCTCTCAGTATAGTCTTCTATATTGTCAGATTTTGAAACTTCTGTTTCTACTGTAGAAGATGTTTCCGTTTCAGTAGAAGTAACTTCTGTTGTAGTTTCCGATGCAGTAGTAGTGGCTTCTGTGCTTTCTTCTGTTGTGGCTTCCTGCACATATACCGGTTCTGTTGTTTCGGCAATGGATTCATAATTGAGTGTTGTTGTTTCTTCCGCAGCGGTTTCATCGTCTGCTGCTTCTGCGGAATTTTGCTGAGATGTGTCTTCAGAACTGTCTTTATCTAAGATGATTTTTACACCAAAGCCAGTGACTGCCCCCAAAACTAAGATGCCACAAACGGAAAGCGGCAGGATTTTTTTGAGAAAGTTTTTCTTTTTATTTTCCTGCTGAGGAGCACTGTTGCTATTTGGAATGTTCTCAGATTGGGAAGATGCTTTTTTTCCAAAGAATTTTCTCTTGCTCTTAGAGTGTTTTTTATTGTCTGATTCCGTTTGTACAAAATCGGTATTTTGAAATGGGCCGGGAGTATATACATGCTGTGGCGTAGGCGGGTGAGGCAAATCTTGTATAGACTTTAATACAGGTTCTGGAGCAGTTTCCCAAGTAGGTTCTGGTTCTTCATCAGGTTCCAACCCTTTTGGAATATAGCATCCAGCATTCGGATGGCGAATATCACGATAATTTACAGCAACTGGGGAATTAAATTTTTGGGGACTTTCGTGAGAAAAAGTAACTCTTTGAGAATTTGGCTTGGGAAGAATTGTATTTTGTGCAACAGAAACATATTCTGCCGGAATAGTAGCTAATTGTCTGTTATATTCCTCCATACGAATGTATTTCGCATAATTTTTTATAATTTTGCTGCTGACAGACTGCCTTTTTTCCTCAAACAGCTGATATAACAGCTGATATAAGGTGAGAGGGGGATTTGTTTCTGGATTTACAATAGATTCATATGAGTTGCATTTCTGATGATTTTGGATACAGCAAGTCAGATATTCTATATAACTGTTTTTCGGTTCTGTCTTTAGCGTTCTGCAATCGATTTTTTGTTGGCTGTTTTTCCATTCTTCTTCTGCAAGAAAAGAAAATGTAGATGTGGTTTTTGCGGATGCATGAATAGTATAGGAAATTTTATCAGCTATGCATGCCGGCAAAGTGTTGAGAATATTTGCCATGATTAAAAGACAGTATGTTGGATCGACACTTGCCGGAATGATTCTTAATGTGCAGTCTATACCGAAATCAAGGAGGAATTGGAGCATTTTCCGATAAACATCAATAGAAACCGCTGGTATATTTGCATGATTCAGGGATAAGGAAGCCGTATTGTTGTGAAAATTGAAATGGAAAAATTGGTTGCAGTTTTCTGCTGCTTGTCCCTTTCCCTTGTTTGGGCTATAATAGCAGGAAAGAATGGCTGCATTTCGGTTCCCATTTCGTTTTACCCAATACCAGATACACTCGCTTTTTTTGGGAATGTACGCGATGACATCATCATATTTCGCTTCTGCATAGTAAGAGGGAATATGAAAATGTTCCAGATTTTCTCCCATCAAAAAACGCTCGCAGCTGCCAATAGAACCGCTGGCTGTTGTATTATTATCTCCGTATTCGAGATAATTGTAAGAATTGAGATCCATTTTTTCACATCCTTTCGTTTATATGATATATCCAAAGTATTCGTTATACTTTTCTGTGAGATCTGCGATTTCTTCTTCTTTATTTTTTTGCTGGATTTCAAATTGTCCGATGCACTTTCTTAAAGTTCTATCGTAATCCGCTTTATGTATCCATTTTCCTTTTGTTACGATGTCTGTCCATTTTATAGAATCCAGATAATCTTTTTTGATTTTCTCTTTGCCCTGTATAGCTTTTCTGGCAGCACTCAATCGCTCCTTGAGAAGTTCGTTTTCTTTTTCTGCTTGTTCCTTCGAATACACATACGGTTTTACTAAAAAGCCCGTGCTGTATAGAATATGGAACAGACAGTGATATACACCCTTTGGGGAATCAGCAGTATGTTTATACAGATAGGCCTTTTCGCAGGCAGTTTGAAATTGCTCTTCTGTGGGGGATTTTATTTCAAGATATTGCGGGTAATAGTCTTGAATCATTTGGCGTAATTGCTCTTTTTTATGATTTCCCTCTTCAGTTTCAGCACAATTGAAATCATGAAGTGCTGCAAACCCAAATGGGGATACTAAGCATGCGGAAATATTTTTCAAGTCATTGTTGGTAAACGCAAAATTATACAGGCAAGACATAGCATTATCAATACTAAATTTATTTATTGTAAGTAAAAACTTTTTCATTAGACAGCTAACAGCAGCAAAAGAATCGCACTTTAGTCCGGCACCTTCAATTTGAAAAGCAAGCCGAATATTTAATTGATCGCAGAGATTCTTGTAATCTTCTTCCAACATAGGCTTGTGAATCATTGTAAGATCCAACGTTGTGGGAAGCATATAGGATGTTCCATTGAGCATTTGAGAATGTAATAAATCGCTTTCATTAAATATTTGATCTGCTTTTGAAATGACAATGATTTTATGGATGGGGTCAACTTTTTTTCTGTGAACGAGTACTTTTTGATACAAGTTTGTGAAACTGTCCAGTGCACGAGCGTCAGCTTGTACATCGTTGTTTTCGCTGCTTTTTGTTATCTGTGGGAAAAGTTGTTCGGAAGAAAATAAAACCAAAAGGACATCACTTTCTGCGATGATTGTTCTTCGTTTAAAATTTGCGTTTGGATTGTTGCCGGTAAATAATTCTCCCGGAGAATCTACAAATGTATATATTGTCCAATCTTCATTATCGGTATGACTTAATCTGACTGTTAATGAAGGGCTTTCTCCTACCGCTGTTTTTCCCGGAGCCATCTTCTTGTCAATTTTTTTTCTTGCTTCCGTATAAATTTCATAATTCGGAGAATCCCAATCAAATGCAACCTGAAGCTGTCCAGCGATATGCAAATCATACAAATGCTTGTAGAAGGAGGCAAGCATAGCAGATTTACCTGTTGCAGGCGTTCCTGCAAAGGAGATGATTTTTTGCGGATAGATGTTCAGATAAGGATCGACATGTTCACCACACTTATCACAAATACGAACAATTCGATTTTGTTCATTTCCGGGAATAAGCAATTTTATTAGATAATCTTTGGATTGTATTTGCCTGCATTTTGGCGGAAGGCAAATTTGACAAATGCTGAAATTATCCTGCATAAAATTGTAAATGGTGGTGTATTCTTTCCATGCTTTATCAAATTCTTCATCTGTAGGGTAAAGCCATGAAAATTGTGTTTGCGGAAGCATGTTTGCAAAGCCATACAATTCCTGCAGATTGATAATAGTTGTTCCATTTGGAATTGCATTTTCCATAGAAAAAGCCAGTTGGACTATTGCATTTTTATTATCCATTGCAGAAACAATGTGGTTATACAACTGATGAAGTATTTCTTCTTTTTTCTCGTCTGTATTTTCTTCCGAATCTTCTGTTGTCAACTGAACATGATCAAAATTGAACAGTTTCATAAAGTCTGAATCACTGTTTGCATCACTGGATCGAAAAAGATTTACCAGCGAAAAACGATAATGATTAATTTTTTCGCCGCATTCCGGACAATACGCATCATATGGTAATGACATAATTTTCTCCTTTTTAATTTTGTTGTAAGATAATCCCAAGCATACTCCCGTTTTCCACTAGGAGAGTATACTTACAGGACGGCTTTTTGATTGCAAATTTTGATGTACCTTCCTTTATTTCAGGAAAGTAGAAAGGGAAGCTGTAGTCTTCTATTTGTACATAAAGCCGATTTGCAGGAATTCTTATTGGTGTGTCAATTTGAAAAACAAGTGCTTCTCCTTCTTGTGTTTCCCTCACCTTAATTGTGTATTTTGTTCCGTGGTAAAACGTAATTGTTTCATTGTTATAAGTGACTCGGTAATAACCAGCTTTTTGTGTTGCAAAGTTGAATTCGAATCCAGATATATATTTGTCTGTCTTGCCATTGTCAAGGGTAAGATTTTCTATTGTAATCTTTTCGTTGTTCAATTGATTTTGAAATTTTAATTTTCCATTTGCAGAAAAGTATTCCATTTGCACATTTCACCTCGATTTATCTAAAAGCATGAGTGCCTTGATTATTTTTGGAATGGTCTGGTCTGGATTGTCCGAATGTATGGCTGTAATCTTCTGAGATAGGTTCAGAATTTCCAACTTGTGTCGTAAACGATTGACTATAAGAAGAATTATTGGACTCTTTTGGTCTTTCCCATGTGTGAAGTATAGAAAAGCCTGTTAAGATTCCGAATATCAAAAGAATCATGAAACTCGGCAACCCAGTATTCTGCAGCAAAATTTCCAATAAAGTCGCTCCGGCGAGAGCAGTGATACCTTTTACCAGTCCAATATAAGTCAAATCTTCTTCTATGCAGTTTGCAAAATAAATCGCTGGAAGAAAGAAAAGTCCAATCACAAAGACAAATAGAATGTGCAAAAATGCAAGCAACGTATTATGTTTGGTATAGGAACGATAAGAAAGCAATGTTCTGGCACTAGTAGTATTTGAGTGAATTGCTGTTGTAAATATATCCCCCAAAGAAGACATATCATTTGTGTAATAAGAAACACCACCAGTTTTTGAAGCAAGTTCGCTTAAAAAATCTGTATTAGCACCAGCAACGCCAATTGTAAACACATTGATATGTTTTTTGGATAGCTTTTTGCAATATTTATTCAGCTTGTGAAAGATTAAGCCGTCATCAGTAGGATAACCATCGGTGATGACAATGACACGTGGACTCTTCCCATATGTTTCAGTGTCTTCTGTTGCATCTAATATTGTGCTCAAAGTTGTGAACAATGCTGTGCTGCCAGAATATGCTTGATCCCAGTCAATAGATAAATCAGCATCCGATTTTTTATGAGGTTCGCTGATTTGTTTGACATCATTACCAAAAGTATAAACAGAATAAATATCTCCGTCTTCCATGTTTTCTACCATTTTAGACATTGCTTGACCTAATTGGTGCTGTTCATCGGTACCTTCCATGCTGTCAGAAACATCTAGTGCAAAGATGTACGAAGTAGATTTTTGCGGAGAATTCGAGGATAATTCATAAAGAAATTCAAACAGACCGCTAAAAAGAAAAATCACAACGAATGCAAGCGGGAAAAATAGGCGAAGCTTATCTTTATTTGCGTTCTTTTTGGTAAAAAGGTAGTGATCAGGTGCAAGTAAACTGGACACAACAAAAATGGGAATGCAAATGAAAATGGCTTCTATCAAAAAGCATAGGGCAATCAGCAAGGGATTCCACATCTTGTCTAGTAATGTTGACAACAAGATTTTGTTGATGATCATTCCCACAGAACCGCCAATCATTGCAGCTATAATTTTTTTGGAAGAAATGTGCAGTCGATATCCAGAAGTAGGGGATTCTTCTAAAGAAGTGCCGTTGTTGAAAGGATTGTTGTCAAATGAAGTGTTTCCAAAAGGATCGTTTCCAAAGGGGTTGCTGTCAAATGGGCTGGAATCAGCACTCATAGTTATACATCTCCTTCTTCTAGTGTAATTTCATGCTTCATCACGAAAAATTCCTTATTTTGCATAGTGACGCGGGCATTTTCAGATGGCAAAGCGTCGTAGAAAGCAAGTCCGTCAGTTGCAAGGTGATTACTGGGAGTAAGTTCTTCACGTGTTACACTTTTAATAGCAGCATTGAATTCAGCTTCTGGAAAATCATACTCCAACTTTTTTGATAAAAATGGAATGTTCGTGTTAAGGGGAGCGACTCCGTCATAATGAATACTATGGATTCCGGACCAATATAGAAGTCGTGCGGCGATGCTCCTGTTAAAGAGCATGTATTTTTCTACAAAGCTCTTGTACTGTATTTTTGTTTCCTCGAGATTTAATTTTTCTTTGTACGCAGTTCCAATATAGGGAGCATTTTTAAAAAATGAATCGATACATGATCCTACATATTGATACAAACCATTCCATTGATCATCACGAATAGTATCTACATGGATATAGACGTCAGAAAGCGTGTTAAAAATATAATGATAAAATTCATTTGCTGGAATTAATCTTAAGGCGTATTCTGCAATAATACTTTTTAATTTTTCATTATCTTCATTGAATACTACAGCAGATGTTACTTTTTCTTCTGAACGATTAAAAAAGATGAGATGTTTTTTATTCACAAAGTAATGTTTCTCTTTGACTTGATACTCAATAGGAACAAATTCTTTGCATCTATTCAGAAGCTCATCCAACTGATCTTCCTGTAAGTGCAATTTTTCAAAGTAAGCTGCTTTTTGGAAACTTGTTCGTTCAGAATCTTCTGTAAGATTGAATTCCTCTGCCTGCGTAGTTTTAAATTCTTTATTCAGTGTTGATAAAATAGAAAATTCTGTGTATGCATTCATTAACACTTTGATTTGGATAAAGCATTCTTTGTTTTCAGCAGCAGGAATAAAGAAATTATGATGTTTTTTACCATCTGCATCATCGAAATCGACAGGAAATTTTCTTGTGTTGATTAACCAAAACAAGATCTCATCTACTGTTTTTGCAACAGGATCATTCTCGGGTTTCCTGACACCAACTATTGTGATTGTAGGTGAGTAGTTAGAATAATTCCTTTTGACAAATTGAATGGTGTTCTTTCCTTGTTGTATTACGGCAGATGCTTTTCCAGTTTGAATGAGAAAAATAGTTAAGGTACAAAAGCCGGAAAAATACTGCCCATTTTCAGCGCGAAATTGTTCTCCTCTTTTTGTGAATTTTTGAACGACTTGCTCTACTATGCTTGTATCGTTTGTAATGATGCCAATATTGATTTTTGTTCCAATAGGAAAAAAAATTTGATCAATATCATTTAAATTTTTTTTGACATGATCCGTACTAACACGAAGTTTCAATCGTTCGTTAACCTCTGGATTTTCAGTAAAATCAAAAATGAAATAAGTAGAGAGTCTTCTAATGTCTAATGGATTGTGTCCAGTCAATGACTCGGATTTTTCAGTTAGATTATTCAGCATGATCTCAGCCGGATTAATATCTTTTGGCATGTACTGACACCCCTTTCTGCGAAAATTATATCTTCATATTTGTTACATATAACATAAATGCCGGTTTCCCGGCATCTATGTTGTTATGCAACAATTGATATAAATTGCTTTTTGTTAGCTGTTAGCAGGTACAGCAAGCTTTGCATTTTTAATAATATCATCTACACAGCTGTAAAATGCAATTAAATTTCTGACAATTGCCTTTGTAACGTGTGTATCAGACATGAAGTTTGTCGAATCACCCAAATGTACATTGACAAACAGCGGGTCAATCGCTTCGTTCTCTTCCAATGTCTTTTTGTCGTTATAATCGAAGAATGCAGATCTTACTTCATTGGAGATATTATAAGTGTCACTGATTTTCTTTGCCGGTGATGCATCTCCAGCAATAATGCCACACTTTTTCAGCATGCCCTGCAGTTCGACGTTGTTGTGGTAATTTTCTCCAGCCTTGACAAGAATCTGATTTTCATTGAATTCCGGATTTGCTGCCAAGTTTTTGAATGCCATATCCAAAGTATTTCTGAATGTTTCATTTGTCCGGTATTCATTTGTAAACCAACCAGCATATACGCTGTAAAGGAGATACTGAACCTCGAAGCCACGGTTGGTTGCAAACGGATAAACCTTTCCTGTCAATGTGTCTTCGATCACAATTTGCAGGTTGCTTACCTGAATCTGGATAATACCCTGACCCAATGCTTCCAAGAAAGTTCTGATTTCTTTCTGCTCCTTGTTCTTCCAGAATGCATTGAGAAGATCAGATGTCAAATTCGGTACAGTTTCTTTCAAAACGGCATCCATCTGCTCCTGAATCGGTTTGCACATTGAGCGAATTTCCTTCATGTTCTCACGTGCCATGCTGCTGCAACGCAGAGTACGATAGAAACCGCCGAAACCGTTATTATTGGGAGTAGCATCTTTTTCGTAAGAATAAGATACATTGGTTTCTGCGAAGCCAAAATTCTGAGGTGTTACGTCACGGGAAGTAAATGTGATTCCCGCACCCTGAAGATAATCATAAATCGTTTTTTTCATTTGTTTCGCAATTTGCGATGTGCAGTATGCAACAGGGTCATTTTCTGTAATTGGAATACTATTAGCACTAATTGTGTTGACTGCATTAGCAATATCCGCCTTGTATGCTGCAAGAACTTTCTGAACAACAGCATCATCTACAACATTGTAATCAAAGAGGTAGTGCATTGCATAGTAATTTTTTGTAGTATCAGCAGGGTTGGGGTTGTCTTCAAAGAAGCCATACTGATCGACGGCATCTGCATCGTCCTTTACCTCCTGCAGAATCTGCATCTCACTTTGGTAAGTAGGATCATTGATATAGGCATTGCCACCTGCTTTGATGATTTTCAGTGCAAGATCATTAACCATTGGAGGGAACGAGCCCCAAGCAATCGCATCACCATAGCTCATATGCAGACCTTGTTCGCCATTTTTTACTGCATTAGTGTAATACGTATGGTATTCTGTCATACCCTTAAAAGCATACAGAGGAATACCTGCATACACATGCACATAGGTATAATTGCTGTCAGCAGTATTGATTTGAACATCTGCACCGAAATTTGCTTTGATCTTTGCAATGATCTTATTTGTAATATAAGGATCCATTAGGTGTTCGTTCATTACAGAGAAAAGCTGGTATTGTGCAATGTTGCTGGGATTTACGCCGGCACCGGTCAAAGAAGCACAAACGGTAGCCTGACTCATTTCTGTATAAATTGCATTAGCAGCAACATCAAACGGGTCTATGCCGTAATTGGCCATAAAATTCGCAGACATAGCATTATAGTCAATTCCTCCAACAACAGTCGGATTTACATATGTAGGATCATTCAACTCATTTAGAACAGTTGCTACTGGGATAGAACTCGTAAGAGTCGGGTTATATTCTGTAGTAGAGTAGAAAACAATCAGAATATTTGTGACCATCTTTTGAATGCTTTGATTCAAAAGTTCACTGATGACTTTCTTTACTTCTTGAACTGCTAGCTTAAAATCATTTTGATTTTTAGTATTTAATTTGTTGATGTTATCAGTGGACAACAATTCTTTCATAAGATTGTCGCCGAGAGATTCCACAAATGTTTTGTTTCCGTTATTCACATCAACCCAGTCCAAGGTATACTGAATCAAGTCCTTTAAACGATCGCTCATGCCATGACCTGTTGGATCGGAAATGTCAAACATTGGCGTAAAGCTTCTGCTTGAATTGTGTCCTTCAATAGTATTACTTAACATACTGGAGCTATCTTTTCCAACTATTTCCGAAATGGAACGGAAAAGAACAACTAAAGATTCAAACAGCGTATCATCTTTCTCATGTAATGCATTATAAGCTTCCTTGAATTCCTTAATCATCCGATCCCATACAGCGATTCTCCAATCTGCCCATGCAACCTGAAATGCAGCACTGCGGAATCTGTTGTAATTATCAGAAGATATTATTCCCAAGAAACCAATATTGTTTTTAATTTCACTGCATACCTGATTGCTTGCATCTCTGATTTTCTGCAAGTCACTCTTTGCAGCTGTTCCCTGATTCAACATCCAGAGGAAGATGCCCTTATTTGTACTATACAGAATATCCTGCAGAAGGAATTTCGCCTGATACGGATTTTTTTTCAAGACATCAACCAGATTACTATAAACAGTGTCTGCAATATTTTCTGCCCAATTTCCGGAAAAAGGATAAAGTTCAGCAGATACAGACATTGCATAATTCTTCACTGCACTTGCACTTTTACGATCGGGAAGTAAACTTTGCACTTTTTTTGTGATCATTGTATATGCAGTTCGTTCATAATTCGAGAAGAACTGATCGAACCACTGATAGCGGTTTGCAGTGGTATCAAGACGTGAATACTTGGGGGTAGCACCAGTTGGGTTTCCCTTCGGCAAAAGCCCCAGATCTTTCAGGTAATCTTCTGCATCAATTCTATCTGCATTTGTATATAGGTCTTCCAACGCCCGCAATGCACTGTTGCAGAGCATTGTTATAATTTCCTGAATAGGATAACGTACCGTTTTAAATCCCATAGCAAGATAAAAGTAACCTGTGTCTGTCGGGAGATTTATATTGCTCGCTTTCAAGTTACTATAAGATTGATTGTTTACTGCAAGTACATTGCCTTCAATTGCGGAACTGATTGATGTGAATGTAGTACCGGCAATTTGAGTTTTAGATAAAGCAGAAACCACATAGTCTTCTAGATTTTCCTGCACTTGCTCACGAGTTAGCATCAATCCGGCATTATCCGTATAGCCTTGTACAATGGTACAGGTTTTAAAAATACAATCATTAGAAACATCTTCTTTAACTTCATTCGGAAAAGTGTACTGATTTTTCGTGTTTGCCGACATGAAGTTATTGATTTCCTTCATTGTCGCAATGAAGTGGTTACAGGAAAGCTTCCAATACTTGTCTGAGATTCCAGCAGATGGAATAGGACCATAGATAAAGGCATCAATATCATTTTGCCATGCACCACCGAGAACTTGTTTAGCAGCATTGTTGATCAGATAAGAGAGATCAATAATGCAGCCACTTCCCGTACCGGAACAAACACCCGCAATTAAAATGACACGTACATGAGAGCCTGGAAAGGATAAATTGAAGTCGGTGAATACACTTTTTAATTTGGCGAGAGTATCATTATAGCAGTTCAGAATGGACAAATAAAGTCTGCCCTTTTGACGGCATTTGCTCGCACCTGTTCCGTCAAATTGGTGAGCTTCATTTAAAAACGGATCACACCATGCTGCCTGCGGTTTATTCTTTGTTTCATCATGCACAGTTTTTACTAAATTAATATATTCCTCTGTAGCCGGCGGAATAAAATAGAGTTTTTCTTCTCCTGTACCGTTACCTACATCATTTAAATACTGCAACTGACTTAAATCATCTCCGCAGGTATCTACAGCTAAAAAACGGATTTTTCTGTGCGGATCATTGATTCGTTTGATGTACTTTCCTTTGATCTGATCGACAGTCGAGTTTGCCAAGCCGCCTACACCGATAATGAACGTTGGTTCATCGGTAACTTCAGCTTTTGCAACTTCTTCCCAAATGGAGCCGCCTTCACTATACTTGACAGCATTGAAGTATGTACCAATATTGTCTTCAGTATGGGTCCAGCTTGCGTCGGGATGGATTGCCATGATTGATCACTCCTTTGAATTAAAATTGTTTATCTATAAAGATGATGTTACACTAGCATGTGAAGCTTGCATTTCACACAGAATGATAATGTAGGCCACTTTGAGCCAATGCGTAATCATCTATATATTTTATTGCAATACAATTGTTTTCATTGTATTATTGGTAACGTGCTATATGTTCAGATTCATAAGCAAATAATTTGTTTTTCTCAGCTCATACATCATCCGATCCCATACAGCAATTTTCCAATCAGCCCATATAACAGAACTGGCATATCGGTTGAAAGCAAGATAATCTTCCATCTTGATTGGAAGAATCATACTGCGATTACTTTTACTTTGAATTGAAGTGAACTTCGCGTAGAATTTTTCCCGTTCTCGCATCAGATCAAACTTTGCTGCAGATCCAAAGTTTAACATAGAGGTGAAAATCCCTTTTGAAATATTTTCTAAAAGAGACTCCGCTTGATGAGGATCGTTTTGCCGAACATCTTCCAAATTGGAACGAATATTGTCAAATACGTTTTCTGCCCAATTCGTAAAAGGGAATGACTCAAACTGAAATTGACGAGGCAAAGAAAAATGTCGCACAGCAGAGGTACTCTTTCTGTCTGGAAGCTGTCTACATATCCATTTCTTGATTCCTAAAAAAGCATCTGCTTCTTCATTGTCAAAAAGGCTATCAAACCACAGATAACGGTCAGTAGTTGTGCTGAGCCGAGGATACTTGGGTGTACTCATATTTTTTGCTTCACCATTTTGCGGAAGAATGTAAATATCTTTTAGAAAATCTTCTGCATCAATGCAATTAATTTTCATTTTGGCTGCTCCTTTGCACACTATATCATGTTGTTACATGTCCATTTTCACGTAGAAAGTAATCGTGTAGTCCGGATTTTCCGAAGATACATCACAGCGAATGTCAATACGGAAATATCTCTTTGTACCGTCTGTAGAGCAAGCAACTGCTTTTTTCGAAGTGCCAAAGTAATATTCCATTGGAGCAGGAGCGTAATCGTCCATATATTCCATTGCGACGCAATTGTCTTTCTTCAGCGTAATTGTTTCCGGCTGATTCAATTTATGTGTGCCAACAAACAAGATAGACTGTAGCTGTTTCAGCATCATAAAGTTGCTGTCGCTGCAATGTGCATTTTCTTGTTCCACAACTTTCGCCAAGTTGCTCTGCATATCCAATGCAATCGGCGAGATGATTTCATTTCCATCTGCATTTCGAACTGCACGGAATTCATAGAGTGCATTATGGAATCTCCGGCTTTTTTTGCGAAGGAGAGCGATTATCACACCGATTGCACCTAAACCAAGCAAACCTGCGATAAAAGGCAGGATTCTCAAGACGAGCGGTCGCTCTACTTTGACATGAATCGTTGCCTGAACAATATTGTTGCCGTCAGATACATCTAAGATCACATCTGTTTTGCCAGCAGACAGCCCTTTTATTTTCAAGGTATCATTGTCAAAACTTGCATCTGCAATGGAATCATCAGAAACACCGGAGAGTGAAATTGTGATTGGGTCATTTTCATAGTCGCTGACTTGCTTTGCAAAATCTTTGGCAGTAATTGTTTTTCCAGCGGTGACACTGTACGTTTTTCCGTCGAATTTTGTAACAGGTTCCGAATTGGATACCACTACAGGTACTGCCAAATCAAAAGAAGAGGCACCATCTTTTGTGGTAAAAGTGAAATTTAACGTTGTTTCACCAGGTTGCAAACCATTTAACTTCAAAGTATTGTTCGCAAATTCGCCCTGCAAAATGTTAGTGTCATAATCATTTTTCATTGTGACATCAACATCAGAGTTACAATATTTATCCGAGAATGAAGAGATCTCAGAGGAATAGCCATTGCTGACATAAATCGTTTCTGGTTCGTCCAACGCAAAAATGGAGCCGTCTCCTGAAATCAGTACTTCTTCATAGCAATAAAAGTTTCCAGAGTTTACAAATACGCTGATCAGGTTTGCTCCTGCATTGGTAATCGGAATATCCGCAGTAAATGTAGAATCAGTTACACCAAGAGCAAAACTCTGTACATTCTCCAGCTTTTTCAGATAAGAGGAGATTTCTTCAGCATTTTTGTTTTTAATTTCATTTTTCAAACTTGTATTATCGCTTACATATGCATATGCTTCCGTGTTGTTTAACGCATACAAATCTTTGGGATTGATAAGGTTTCCAGCAGAATAAAGGGAACTTTCCAGATGCACACGGTTTCCGGGGGCAACGCTTGTAATATCTTTTCCGTCCACTGTCGTGTTGATCTGCATGGAAAGATCGTAGTAACGAAGAAGATTAATATTATAATCCTCCGGTTTTTTTCCTTCTACTGCAATTTTCCATTCGCCGACTTCCGGCGAAATAATTTTAATATCGACAGAAGATTTGGTCGATTGTACCCAAATATTATCGTCCTTATTGTTTAAATCTACAACACTTCCATCAGGTTTTGTAAGTGTGATTTTTGATACATCATCTGTGTAGACGCTGAGATCTGCTTCTACGACTTCTAAATCAGTTTCAAAAGTGCCGTCTGTTACCTTCTCTAGATTAGCATTGTTTCCGTTTAGAGAAGAAAGAATCTCACAAAATTTGTCTCGGAATTGGTTTACATTTTCTGCAACTTCTACCGTTCCGCCAGTTTGATTTGCGTATTCCTCCAACAATCGGTAACCATAGCCATTGGAATCACCGACAGAATGATTTCCATTCTCGTCTAGATAATCATACGCTAAGCTATAAACTTCCACTCCAGAATCGCCTACAGAATTGCTTACAGTTTCTTTTATTTTTTCATCTGTAGCAGTCGCAGCGGTCATTGCACCGTTTTCAGCACCGTCCGTAAAAACAACCAGAACATTTCTGGTATTGTCTTTTGAATTCTGCTTCAAATAATCGCATACGTCTGTGATACTGGAAACCATGTGGGTCGCATTGGCACATTCGGTCATACTGGAAATCGTGTTTCCCAATTGGCTGTAACTGTTATCTGAATCTACTGCTGTGAGCCCTGATTTTTGATCCAAATTATTGGAAAATTGAAACAATGACACTTTTATATTGTCGTTTGTTGGAATCATGTTTACAAGCGTTCTGGCCTCATCTCTTGATGTTAAGTTAGGGTCAGAAGGATGTTCTGTATCCAAAATGGATCCGCTTGCATCCATTAAGATTGCAATGTTTAAGTTGGTTTCTTCTTCTGCTTCAACTTCAATGCCAAAAGAAGGTATCATTGACGTGGAAAAAAGGACAGCTGCTGCAAGGGTACCCACTAGCTTCTTCATTTTTTATTCTCCTTTTTTTTTTTTTGAGTTCTCTACCAAGATGCATTTAATACATATTCAGTATACCACAACATACTGTATTTGTCAATACAAATATTTACAGAATTCGAGCCAAAATTGCAGGAAAATACCTTTGATTATAGAAAGGCATTTGATTTGGAAGATATAGATTTTATAGAATGGAAGAATTGTGGAATGTAAGACGATACATATCCATTTTTTTCGTGATATATAGAATGAATAATCCAATCAAAATGATTTTCATTTACATAAACTTATGCAGTACGAATTATTTGGATTTATCATGAATAAATGTGTCTTGAATTGTTCTTGTATACTCAAGTGATGACTGTTGAAAATAAGTTGTCTTAATCAAATCTGTCGATTTAAAACAAAAATATACATTCATATATATGGGTAAATGTACAAATTATTTGTTATATAAAGCACAAATAAATTGAAAACTAACGTCGTTAAATGATGAAAAAGCTGATCAAATAATAGTTCTTTGTTGGTTGCTTTATGAAAACTCAATCAGTGTTTCCCTAGGCAAAAATTTCGCAGGCGTTCTGTCGCATGGCAAGTATTTTTTACGCAGTATGCAGCAAAATTTGCCGAAAAGACACGTGTATATGCTCGTGAAGACAGATTCTCAGGCTTAGTGTCAACACACCCTAATATACTCGGTGTGAAGTTGCCGCTAAAAAAGATTTTGAGAAATCAAGAGCAACACCGCACAACCCTCTCCCGCCTCTCACCTTTGCACAAATTTCTCAAATAAATCTTCCGCAGAAATTTTGAAAAACCTCTTGACAACCGTCAAGAGGTGTGGTATACTAAAGGCAATCCGTTGCATGAGGAATACAACAGTTGAAACAGCTGCCAAAAAGATGAAATCAGCATCTAGGGAAACACTGCAAGCAGATGGCGTGCAAAGTCGCCAGACGCTCTTTGTGCGGTATTGCCCTGGATTTGTGCAGGACTGCTTCAAAAAACTCCGCCGGCAGAACGCACTGCTGCGGAGCATGGACTGGGAGGAAGGAATATGGGAAAATCCAAGAAAATCATAATCGGCACAGTTGCCGGTGTTACAGCTGCGGCGGTATGCGTCAGCGGCGTGCTGGTGTGGCGGCACTACAGCAGGGGCAGTGATGTGGACGGTGTGGCATACGTGATGCCGATAAAAGATGTGAATTCTGCGGCAACAACGATTTCCGACTTGCAGTTTTCCGGCGTGGTAGAACCGCAGGAAACCAAGGAAGTCAAGCTGGACACCTCCAAGAAAGTTTCCAGCATTGTCGTGCAGGAGGGCGACCATGTCAACGCCGGTGACCCGCTGTTCACCTATGATGTGGAATCCATGCAGCTGGAATTGCAGCAGGGCAACGTGGAGATCGAACGCATGCAGAATGAGATCGAGTCCAACAAGCAGCAGATCAGCCAGCTGGAAACGGAAAAGAAAAGTGCCAGTGCAGACGATAAGCTGACTTATACCACGCAGATCCAGTCCCTGCAAACCGATATTGCCAAGTCGGAATACGACATTAAGACCAAGAAGATCGAACTGGAAAAATTACAGAATACCATTAACAATGCCACAGTGACTGCGGAGATCGCCGGAACGGTGCAGTCCCTGAAAACGACCGAACAGCTTCAGTCGGACGGCACAGATGTGTTGATGAAGATCATGTCCGACGGAGAATTCCGTGTGAAGTGCACGATCAGCGAGCAGAATGTACAGTCGATTTATAAAGATGAAGCCATGGTGCTGCACTCCCGCGTAGACGATTCCAGCTGGACGGGCACTATTTCGGAGATCTCTACTGAAGCCGACAACAGCCAGAACAACAACATGTACTACGGCGGCAGCGATGAGATGACCACCGCTTCCAAGTATCCTTTTTATGTGACGCTGGATTCCAGTGACGGGCTGATGCTGGGGCAGCATTTGCTGGTTTCGGCAGATACCGGAGCCGATGAAAGCATTGAAAAAACCGGCATCTGGCTGTATTCCGATTACGTGCAGACTGATGAAAACGGCAAGACCTATGTCTGGGCTGCCGATAAGAAAGACCGTCTGGAAAAGCGGGAAGTAGAAGTAGGACAGACAGACGACACCATGGGCGACTGCGAGATCAAAAGCGGTCTGTCGGAGGACGATATGATCGCATTCCCGTCGGATTCCTATCAGGAGGGTATGAAAACTACGACCAACCCTGACGAAGCTACACCGGAAGATGACGGCACAGATGATACCGTGGACGACAACGGCAATGAGGATATTTCCTACGACGAAAACGGAAACCCTGTGGACGAAGGCGTGATCGGCGGAGCAGATGATGAAGCCGGCATGGCAGGCGACGGTGCAGACGGCGACACCGCAGACAGCGTGATCTCCGGAGCAGGAGAAGATGCCGGCGACGGTGTTGACGAGATGCCGGCAGACGAAGCCGGAGCAGATACAGCGGAAGGCGGTGCGGCAGATGGTACTTGATTTGCGGGACATCTGTAAATCCTATATGCAGGGAAAAGAACCTGTCCCCGTTCTGCACCACATTCAGCTACAGGTGGAAGAAGGGGAATATCTGGCAATCATGGGACCGTCCGGTTCGGGAAAATCCACGCTGATGAACATTATTGGGCTGCTGGACAAGCAGACCAGCGGGGACTATTTCTTCGACGGACAGGACATGGCACAGTGCAGCGACAACCAGCTTTCCACGATACGGAACCAGAAGATCGGCTTCGTGTTCCAGAACTTCAACCTGCTGCCCCGCCAGTCTGTGCTGGAAAACGTGGCACTGCCGCTGTTGTATGCCGGCGTGCGGAAAAAGGAACGGCTGGAACGGGCAAAGGAAATGCTGGCACGTGTGGGGCTGGAAGAACGGATACAGTTCAAGCCGACTCAGCTTTCCGGCGGACAGAAACAGCGTGTGGCAATTGCACGGGCAATGGTGAGCCAGCCCCGTCTGCTGCTGGCAGATGAGCCGACCGGTGCACTGGACACCCGTTCCGGCGAACAGGTCATGGAATTGTTTGCCCAGCTGCACAGCGAGGGCGTGACGATCGTCATGATTACCCATGAACCGGAGATCGCCCGGCATGCCCAGCGGATCGTGACCATTCGGGACGGCAGGCTGGAGCAGGGCGGCTTCGGAGAACGCCGGACAGAACAGGAGGGCGATGCTTCATGACAAAAGGAAAAAAGATCGTTGCAGTGGCGGTTTGCCTGGCAGTCGTTGCCGGCGGCACTGTCGGCGGTACGGTGATTTACCGGACACAGCAGACGAAAAAGAACCGCGTAGATGTGATGCCGGTGGCAAATCTGACCCAGTACTGGTGGGGAGATGATCTCTCTATGGACGGGCAGGTGGTTTCCGGTGATGTGCAGAATGTCACGCCCTCCGACGACCAGATGATCGCAAAGGTGCTGGTAAAAGAGGGCGACCATGTGACCAAGGGCACACCGCTGCTGGACTATGATATGACAGCAGTAGGGCTGGAAGTTGCCCAGAAACAGACGGCACTGGCGGTGGCACAGGAAAATGTGCGGCAGGCTCAGAAAGAGCTGGAACGTCTGAAAAAGCTGCGTCCATCAGAAGAAGCACCGGTGGTGCCGGACGATCCGGATTACCCCGATGAGCCGGACGAACCAGACGAACCGGACACGCCGGATACACCGGATTCTCCCAAGGATACACTGGCAGCAGTGATCGCTCTGACACAGGCGGTCTGCACGCCGGACGATCCCTATCAGTTTGCCTGCACCGGTCAGACCGTTGTGACACAGTCAGCTCTGGAGCAGCTGAAAGCAGCAAAGCAGTGTGCCGTTTTTGTGGTGTATGACCAGAGCGGCAGTGTGCTCTACGGCTGGCTGGTACGCGGCGATCAGCTGACCACTACCGGTGACTGGACACTGGGACAGAACATCAAGGTGACCGAGGACGGCGGTGTGCAGATCTCCGGCGGCGGAACGTGGTACGGCACGTTGCAGGTGGGCGGTACGTTCTCCTATGACCCTGCCAATAACACCCCCGCGGGAACAGAACCGGCTTCTTCCGGCACCACCGGCGGCAGTACTGGTACTGTACCGGAGAGCAGCACAGCATCTCCGGATACCCAGCCGGATACCCAGCCGGCAGATACAGACACCAGTGCAGAGCCGACTGCGGCAGTGCAGCCAATGGCGGCAGTCACTCCAATGGCATCTTCCGGTACGGACAATGACAACTATGTCTATACCCGTGCCCAGCTGAAACAGAAGGTGGCAGAGCAGCAGATCGCCATTCAGTCGGCACAGATCGACCAGAAAAAGGCACAGATCGAATATGATGCTGCGGCAGAAAAGCAGGAAAAGGGACAGGAACTGGCGAAGATCGACGGCGTTGTCACCAAGGTGGCGGCTTCAGTGGAATCGCTGGAGAAAAACGAACCGTATCTGGTAGTACAGGGCAGCGGCGGCGTTATGGTGCAGGGCACTGTCAGCGAAATGAATCTGGACAAGCTGACTGTCGGTGCAACGGTGACTGTCAACTCGTGGGATACCGGTGAAATGCTCACCGCCGAGGTGACGGAAATCGACAAGACACCGACCTCCTACACCAATCAGAACGGCAGTGAAAACCCGAACAACAGTGCTTATCCGTTCAAGGCAGCAGTGACCGATTCCACCAGCCTGTCAGTGGGTAGCTATGTCAGCCTGAGCTTTTCCGGTGCGGCGGACGATGTCGGAGATACGTTCTATCTGCCGGTCAGCTATGTGCGGCAGGAAAACGGACAGTACTATGTGCTGCGGGAATCCAAGGACAAGAAGCTGGAACGGCAGAATGTCCAGACCGGCAAGATCATCAACGGCGGCTATGCCATTGAAATTCTCTCCGGTGTCAGTCAGGAAGATTATATCTGTTTCCCCTATGGCAAGTATGCCGTAGAGGGAGCGTTGGTCAACGAAACCAACGGCTCATCAGAATATTAAGGGGGGACATATTATGCTGGAAAATATTCGGTTATCGTTACAGGGCATTTTGTCCCATAAGGTGCGTTCCATTCTCACTATGCTGGGCATTATCATCGGTATTGCGGCGATCATTGCCATTGTGTCTACCATTAAGGGCACCAATGAGCAGATCAAAAACAATCTGATCGGTTCCGGCAACAACACTGTTAATGTGCAGCTGTATCAGGGGGAAAGTCCCTATGATTTCAGCTATCAGGCGGCACCGGACGGGGTACAGGTGGTTTCCGCGGAAGTGCGGGACCAAATCAACAGCCTGAAAAATGTGGAATCTGCTTCGTTTTACCGCACGCGTTCCTACTGCGACAATGTGTATTATCAGAACACCCAGTTCAGTGGCTCCATGTATGGCATTGATGCTGCCTATTTCGATACGGCAGGCTATGAAGTACAGCAGGGCAGGGGATTCCTGAGCAAGGAATATACCAATAACGCCAAGGCAGTGATTCTGGACAGCACCGCAGTCAAGAGCCTGTATTCCTCCGAGAGCCCGATCGGTTCCGTCATCGACATCAACGGGGAACCCTTTACGGTCGTTGGCGTCGTGACAGAGGTCAGCAGCTTTGAGCCGGTCATCAATTCCGAGGAGGACTACTGGACGTATATGGGCACTTCCGGCGGCAAGATGTTTATCCCCGGTCAGTCGTGGCCGATCGCGTATCGGTATGACGAACCGGAAAACTGTCTGGCAAAGGCAGTGGATACTGACAGCATGCCGGCAGTGGGAAAAAAGGTGGCGGAACTGATGAACGCCACGATTCGCACCAATAGCGTCGGAAAAGAAGGGGACAGCAATCAGATCAAATATGACAGTCAGGACTTGCTGAAACAGGCGAAGTCCCTGCAAAAACTGAGTTCCTCCACCAACACCATGCTGATCTGGATCGCCAGCATTTCTCTGCTGGTGGGCGGTATCGGTGTTATGAACATCATGCTGGTATCGGTAACAGAACGTACCCGCGAGATCGGGCTGAAAAAGGCAATCGGTGCGAAAAAGGGCAGCATTCTGGCACAGTTCCTGACAGAAGCTTCTGTGCTGACCAGCATCGGCGGAATCATTGGTGTGGGAATCGGCATCGCTCTGGCACAGCTGATCTCCAAGATTGCCTCGGTGCCGGTGGCGATCAGTTCGCTGTCCATTGTGGTTTCCGTGGTATTTTCTATGGTGGTGGGCATTGTCTTTGGACTGATCCCGTCTATCAAAGCTTCGAATCTGAATCCGATCGATGCCCTGCGGTATGAGTAATGCTTTTCAACTTGAATAAAGGCAATACCGCACAAAGAGCGTCTGGCGACTTTGCACGCCATCTGCT
>OGQW01000438.1_pt1 | contig 31742 bp, 23 predicted proteins | sample 1553301 | NCBI WGS metagenome assembly OGQW01 (sample SAMEA2579974, study PRJEB22360) | human gut metagenome
TGCTGAAACAGCTGGAGCAGCTTCAGCAGAAAAAGTCCAACTACAAAACGATTTCCACCACCCCAAACCGCGAAGAATCGCTCTAAACGATCTTTCTGTCACCGATACGCCGTTGCAATCAGTGGCAGAAATACATAATTCGTATGTTTTTGTTAGCTTTTGACTATTCTCGTTGGCTAGTGAGTAGAGGCGTATTTTTAAGGCGGAAATTTTCTCCAACACCCCCCCATTTTAGGCCACTTTTTCTGTTAATAGTAGAAGTGTTTCTTTGAAGGCCAGTCATTTGTGACCTTTTTGTTAATTCTCAAAAAGATGGTTGTCTTTGGGCTGTTTTCGTTGCCTACCTATTGAGAGGATTTTTTCAAAAGCGGAGATTTGGTCTCAAGAATTACAATTCAATTACAAGTTTCTCACCAATGCTACGAAACAGGCGTTCTCGATGCCTACCAAGTGTAGGGCATCTTTTTCAAGACCACTTTCAACTTCAGGCACTGCCGCTGCTGCAAAGTTTCGTCCTCCGTCGGTCGCCCATGGATCAATGTTATTTTAATCAAGCAGCCACTTCAACTATATTTTCCAAAAACTTTTCAACAAATTTCTTTTTCGGGCTACTTTTGGGCCGTTTTCGATGGCTCGTAAGTAGAGGGACAATTTTTCGGAAGCCTTAAATTCCGAAGATTTTCTATAAAACTCCGTTCTTTGAAAACAGAATAGTTCAATCGTCCGGTACTTCACAAAAGGTACTTCTGTAACTCGCAGCCCGGTCATAACGAAGACGGGGTGGCTGAAATGCCAATGGTGCGGTGCAAGCCCGCCGCCGGACGATTCCCCACTCCTAGGGAAGTCGAGGACCAATATGGGAGACCTTAACTTATTAACGCAGACGGGTTTGAACTTATCTGCGATGGGGGAGTTGGAACTACTGCCAGCTCTCTTTACATTGTCACCTGACCGCAGCCTTGCTGCAAAGGATGACACACTTTTTGACCTTAAACTACTTATGCAGAAGGAGTGCCTATGAAATTTAACGATGCCTATTCCCAGATGTTTCCCGGTTGCCCCGATGCCGTCAGCCTTCAGCAGGCTGCGGAGATGCTTGGTCTGAACCGCCATACAGTTGGGGACCTGATCCGTTCCCGCCGCTTGTTTGCGCTTAAAATCGGCCGCACCTATCGTATCCCGAAGCTGAGTGTGATCGAGTTCCTGCTCACCGGGCAGAGCACCTTCCCGGCTGGAAATCCGCCGCTGGATGTGGTATGCTGTGGGTGCAGCAACGGACAGCACGCCTGTTGACCCAAAGGAGGTTTATGATGAAAACTACAGGGTCTGTCCAAGAGAAAAATGGACGTTTCTATTTCGTGATCAATCTTTATGATGGCAACGGCAAGCGGAGGATCAAGTGGATCTCCACAGGTTTGACCGTCCGGGGCAACAAGCGCAAGGCAGAATCCATGCTCCGGGAAGTATTGCTCCACTATGATAAGACCGGGGAGCTGCCCACAGGGCGGGGCGGAGCCTACGAAAAAGTAGATGCTAAAACCGCCAAGCCCTTGCCGCAGCATCTCCAACCCGTCAGCAAGTCGGAGATGCTGTTTCTGGACTATCTCAACGAGTGGGTGCAAGTCCATAAAGCATCCATCCAGCCTGCAACCTTTATCAGCTACAATCGGATGATCACCGGGCGCATCACGCAGTATTTTGAGCCGCTGGGCTTGAAGCTGTGCGAGGTCACACCGCAGGTGCTGGATGAGTTTCAGGAGAAGATCTTGCTGGAGGGCTACACCACTAACACGGTCATTCACTACCACGCCATCTTCGGTAAAGCGTTCAAGGATGCCGTCCGCAAGGACTATCTGGAAACCAACCCGATGCTGAAAGTTGACCGCCCGAAGAAGAACAGCTTCCGTCCCAGCTTCTACTCCAAAGATGAAGTCCAGCAACTGCTGGAAGTATCGCAGGATGACCCCCTGCACCTGTGCATCCTCATTACAGCCTACTATGGTCTGCGCCGCAGCGAGGTGCTTGGGCTGAAGTGGTCGTCTATCGACTTTGAGCGGAAGTCCATCACCATCAACCACAAGGTGACGGAACAGTTGGTGAACGGCAAGTACGTTCCTGTGGTCAGCGATGTGATGAAGAACAAGACCAGCTGCCGTACCCTGCCGCTGATCCCGGCTGTGGAAAAAGAACTTCTGAAGCAGAAGGAAAAGCAGCAGCTCTACCGCAAGCTGTTCAAGAAGAGCTACAGCACTGAGTATCTGGATTTCGTCTGCACCGATCAGGAAGGCAAGCTGATCCGCCCGAACTTCGTGACGGAGCACTTCGACTGGCTGCTGACCAAGTACGGGCTGAAGCACATCCGTTTCCACGATCTGCGCCACAGCTGTGCCAGCCTGATGGTGATGAACGGCGTATCCATGAAGCAGGTTCAGGAGTGGCTGGGGCACAGTACCTTTTCTACCACCGCTGACATCTACGCACATCTCGATTACAAGAGCAAACAGGGGTCTGCTGGGGTCATTGCGAACCTTTTGAGAGAATCCAAACTCCCCAAGTAATTATGGATTTATCGTTCGTGTATAAAGCATACTGTGATGAGGCAAAAGCGGTCTTTCTCTGCTTGATACAAAAGAAGAAGTCGCAGATTCGTTTAAATCTGCGACTTCTGGCGGAGATGGTGGGATTCGAACCCACGTGCCAGGTTAAGGACAAAACGATTTCGAGTCTTTGAAATTGTTGGATGAAGCTGGCCCCTCGCGGCTGTCATTGGCAGCTGAGGGCATTCTTGTAACCTCCAAAAAGGCACGTCACACCGCAATTTGCAGGCAAATTTCAGCCACTTTTTGCGAAATGACGTTAGAAAAAGCCTTTTTCACACGGGGCGTCAGCGACTGCATTTCAGGTGTAGTTGTGTTAGATGTCCGTTAGAATTATGCAGTGCTGCCGTTGCTGTGCCAGCTCACAGCAGGCTTCCCTGTCTGAACGCAGCGTTTCCCGAAAGCCGGGAAATGCTGCGTTTTCTCTTGCCCACTTTTGAGCTGAAAAGTAAACCGTATCGATGCCCAAATGGACAAATACATCTATTTCGACTGCTCACACAAATTGCTTAGAACGCATTTTTATAAGGGGTCTGATCAGATTGCAGTCGCTGTAATTCTAGTTCCGCAATGGATTTGTAGTATTGATGTGACAAAGAAAGTTCAATGTTTCCATCTTCAAAAATGCACTTCTGAATTTTTTCTTCTGTACTACCAGTATTCAGACATTTAAAATTCCGTAAAACCACTTTTACAAGGGCATACAACTGACCTTTCATTAAATCAGCATAACCATGAGCTTGAAACAAGAATGGTTGGCCAGTCATTTCTTCCTCATGGCGTTCAAAAATATCCGAACATGTAATCACCAATCGATGATCTTCTACCCTCCAGTTAATATCGTCAAGCTCAACATGTTTCATATATCCAGAGCAAGACCTGTGATACTCGTTATAAGCTCGAGTCACCGCCCAGCGGACGGCTTTGTCTGATTCTACAATGAAGTTGTTAATATAGGCAGAGACCTCTTTATAAAAAGCCGCGGACTCAACATTCGGAATAAGAGATTCGGCTTCCCGAATCTTTGCTTTCATATTTTCCTGTTTTTCTCTGGCAATTCTTTTTTCCTTTTCCTGTTCTTCTCGGCTTCCGATAAATCCCCATAGGATCAAACCTAAAATAAGAACTAAAATAACTGCCATACAATTCTTCTCCTTCCACCGCAAAACACAAAAACATCTTACGAGCTTATTTTAACATATTAGGGAAAGGGGGACAAGAAGAATCATCTGCGCACCACCATCCTGAACGCACCCACCACGATGGAGCACTACTATCAGGCGCAGGGCAACTGGCTGACAGCGCAGAGCAGGAAGAAGTGAACACCGTTTTCCACAAAGACCGCAAAACGCGTTGAAAATGCAAAGGAGAATTCCCATGAAGAACACGAACACCGTCCACAACGAGATCCACTATACACAGGTCGGGGATTATCAGCTGCCACTGCTCACCTTGTCGCAGACCGATGAAGCCGAACCGCTGGGCAAGTATAGTCGGATGCGGCTGGCCTACCTCAAAACCCAGCGCCCCGTGCTGTACAACCAGATGCTGCTGAACGGTACGCTCTGGCCGCATTTGCAGGATGTCCAGAAAACGGCCTGCGAGTGGCTGGAACGCACGATGACCAATCTGTTAGACAAGTACCCGCGCCGGACAAAGAGCGCGCACAGCTTCTCTGGGTAGCACACATGAACGGGCTGAAAGCGCAGGCAGAGGAAGTGGTGGTGAGGGAAGTCGTGTATACAGAATGAAACCTCAATTCATCTTGTCTATCCATCCAAACATGGTATAATGGAACAAAGGAGCGTGATACCATGAGCCCAATCAAAGTTCCTGCAAAAATCCAGTTGGTCGAAAAACGTGAAACACGCACAAGCCGTGGAATGCTCTCAAAGGGCTGGTATCATGTAGATGATCAGCTTGTTATAGTCAAGGGCAACTCCATCACAGAGGCCGGGACAGCCGGGTATGAGCCGTATTCTGAGGTGATGGCCTCACTGATTGCACAGGTGCTGAATTTGCCCCATGTAGAATATACGTTGATGCCTGCCAAACTCTTTCCCGACATTCAAACCTATTCCTGCGATGTGGTCAGCGTCTGCCCCAAGTTCACAACGGACGATGAACAGCTGTATCATTTTGCCGACTTGGCTGATGCCCATTTCCTTGCCAGCGGTCGGGCCGCTTCACCGGAGGCACTGTTTCAGTATGCGGCAGAGTTGTACGGTAAGAAGTGGCTTTATCAGATGTTGGCGTTCGATGCCTTTATCGGCAATGAAGACCGCCACGAGAATAATTTTGATGTGATCGTCCGGGATGGAAAAAAGAATGCTCCGCCTATTTACGACAATGGCGGCAGTCTGCTTGCGTGGGCAACGGATGAAGAATTGACTGACACGAAGCTCCGTTATCAGTTCGACAAATCGAAGCCGTTCCGCAGCCATCACGCCCAGCAGATCAAGCTGATCGATGAGCCTGTGCTGCCTGTGCGTGATCTGGATACGCTGTATCAGGAGATCATTCAGGCTATTTCGCCTATTCTTGCATTGTTGAGCGAAAAAAGAGCATCTTCGATTCGTCAATACCTGAAATACCGTCTGCACTACCTGAAAGTCGCCATGGGGTGATAAAATGGCCTATCTGAAATTGATGATGGATGAAAAAGAAATCGCACACCTAAGCGAAGATGGGCAGTCTCTTTGCGCAAATGAGGGCGTGCCGCAGGATAGCCTTCCACTGAACCTTTTCATTGGTGACAAACGCAAAGTCCCTTTGGTCGATGTGGTGGTTTGGGCAAAGAAACGAATCTTTCCGAAAAATCGCATGGACTGTAAAGAAATCCTGAAACGGATGGGCCTACCAGACTACAATGCGTGGGAAATTGTTAAGCGTACCAATGCCTGCCTGATGGAAGATCCCTATTGGCTGCGATTCAGCGAAGATGAAACTTTTGAGGACACAACGCGCGGACGAGCCAGAAGGATTATGAATGAGAATCGGAAAAGCAGCTGATGCTAATTGATATCAACCTATATCAATTAGCAAGTACAACAAAGCCCACAGGTTGGATGGAATTCCAGCCTGTGGGCTTTGCTTTGCCATATTCGTGCAGTTTCTGCTCCGGTTCAGCGGCAGACCGGATCTGCGGCATCGTAAAGGGCTTGTGCCATGCGGCTGGCATCCTCCGGGGTCATCAGATCCTGCACCACATTGCGGACGGCAGTGCCCGCCGCAAATTCGTATTTCGGGATGGAGAACGGCATACAGAAAAGAGCAGCATATATCAACAGCCGCCCCTGCCAATATGCGAAAAATTTTTAATCGATTGCGCTTCCCGCGGTGGTTGGTTTTATGTCTGCGGTACGAATACCTTCTGCTAAAAAATATTACTGCAGCTATTGACAACCGCTCACCGGCTAATATATAATTAAATCGTATAAATTGCAAATTAACCATGCTGCCGGATTCGAGATTGATTTTATGAATCCTAAGGCAGTACCGCATAATTCCAGGCACAGCGCCTGACAAAATGTTGCTTCATCCGTCAGGCAAGAGTGGTGCGGTGTTTTATGAAAGAGCACGTAAATAAATTAAAATAGAAAAGAGGTAGCAACATGGAAAACTATGTCAGCATCAATTCGGATCGGTTGTGGGCGCGATTGAACGAGGTAGGGCATATTGGAAGTGATCCCAGAGGCGGAATCAGTCGTTTTGCTTGGGAACCCCCTTATAAGGAAGCCGTAATGCTCCTGATCCGGTGGATAAAGGAAGCGGGCCTGACGGCAAGGATCGATACCGTTGGAAATGTATTTGCCCGGCTGGAGGGCGATGATCCACATGCTCCGGCTGTGCTGAGCGGCTCTCATTTTGATACCGTACCTCAAGGAGGATGCTTTGATGGATTGGCTGGTGTAATGGGGGCATTGGAAGCGCTGGTTGCCATCAAAGAATCCGGACTTCCGCACAAAAAGCCTTTGGAAATGGTGGCCTTTATCAATGAAGAAGCCAGCCAATTTTTGGGCGGAACATTCGGAAGCAAGGCGATATGCGGGATGCTTCCGGACGACTACGCTTTTCATCTGCGCAATCGACAGACAGGTCAGCTTCTCAGCGATGCCATGAGAGAATTCGGGATGGGGTTGGATCCAGAAAGGTTAACAGAGAGTAAAATAGACCCCCACGCCTATTGTGGTTTTTTGGAAATGCATATAGAGCAGGGGCGGTATCTGTTGGACGCAGACAAACCCTTCTCCATTGTCAGCTGTGTTGCAGGCATTAAACAGTTTTATCTCCACTTTCATGGAACAGCAGCGCATGCCGGTGGAATGGCGATGTCGGATCGTCATGACGCTTTGGCCGCAGCGGCGGCAGTAATTTCCGCTGTGGAAAATCTGGCAAAGGAATGCAGCAAAGACACTAGAGGTACGGTTGGATATATTTCCGTGTTACCTTGTGAACACAATATTATCCCGGAGGACGTGACGATTTCCGTGGATTTCCGTGAAACGGAGGACATGAAGTGGGAAAAGCTCTATACGGATCTGATTGAGGTCACGAAGCAGGAATGCGCAAAACGGGGTCTATCTTGGACTGTGGAAACAACCTGCGACCTGAGACCGGCGCACTGCGCACCGGAACTGATCCATATTTTGGAAGAAGCAGCCGTCGGAACCGGATTTGAGAAAGACCGAATGATCAGCTTCCCCGCACATGACTCTATGAATATGTCGAGAATTATGCCGATGGGGATGCTGTTTTTGCGAAGCTCAAATGGCGGGCTCAGCCATTGCCCTGAGGAGTATACAACCCGTGATGATCTGGTCATTGGCACACAGATATTGACAAACGCTCTGTTTATCGCGGCCAACCGAGAGAACTGAAAACAGAAAGGGACAGAAACCATGACAGCAGACTATTTGTTTATCCATGCGATTCTGATCACTATGCGTGGAAACGGCGTAGGCATTTTAGAAGATGGCGCTGTGGCTGTAACCGGAAACCGGATCAGCGCTGTCGGTGCTACGAAAGAGGTTCTTCAGGATTGGTCGGCGCATCGGGTGATTGACGCATCCGGAAAAGTGGTGATGCCCGGCCTCATCGATGCGCATATCCATACGGGAGATGGCTTGGTTCGCGGTGTGTCTCAGGATCTGAACAACTGGATGCAGCATGGGCTTTGGCCGTTTGAACAGGAATTGCGGAAGGATGTTGATGCAGTATGCAAAGGTTCCTTGATGAATATTGTAGAGGCACTCAAGGCGGGCACTACGACCTTCTGCGATTTTGATACTCCTATGACGCAGATCGTCCAAAACCATGTCAAGGTTGGAACACGAGCCAGAGTTGCCGAGCTTATCAGTGAGCTGCCAGAGGAAAATAAGACGGCTGTGGGTGAGCTGTACACCTTTGACCCGGCTCAGGGCAACCGAAAATTTCTCAGAAATCTGGATCTGATCCAGAAATGGAACGACCGTGAAAACGGCCGGATCACCTGTATGCTGGGACCGCAAGGCCCCGATATGTGCAGCAAGGAACTGCTTTTGGAGATACAAGAGGCTGCATTCAGGCTGGATACCGGTATCCACATGCATGTTTCTCAGGGTGATAGAGAGATCAACCAAATGATGAAGCGTTACGGAAAGCGTTCGATCCCTTTCCTGGACGAAATCGGATATCTGAATCACAGATTAATGGCAGTCCATCTGACAGAGGCAACCAAAGAGGAAACTCAGCTGCTTGCATCCAAGGGAGCAGGAATGATTTTATGCAGTGGGAGCATTGCAATTATTGATGGCATTATTCCACCGGCTGCAGAATTTTTGGAGGTCAGTGACAGATTGGCACTTGGTTCTGATCAAGCCCCCGGAAACAATTGCAATAATATGTTCAATGAAATGAAGTTTACGGCCATACTGAATAAGTGTAAGTTCAAAGATCCCTCGGTGTTCCCGGCAGGGAAGGTTTTGAGAATGGCGACCATTGAAGCAGCAAAGGCGATTGGTCTTGGAAACGAAATCGGTTCCATTGATGTCGGAAAAAAAGCAGACCTTCTGATGATCGATATGACTCAGCCGTGTCTGTCACCCATCATTCTCCACCCGGTACGCAATGTAGTTCCCAATTTGGTTTATTCTGCCAAGGGAAGTGAAGTGGAGCTGGTAATGGTAGACGGTAATATCCTTATTGAGAACTTCCAAGTCCTTACCGTAGACGAAAAGCAGGTCGTTCGGGATGCACAGGCGGCAGCGGAACGAGTCTGCAAAGCAGCAGAACTCCCTTTTTCTAAAATCCCCGAATCCAGACTGCACCGCATGATGCAGAATGATGAACTGTGAGGTATCCAGGTATGAAATATGATCTTGTCATTTACAATGCAAAAATTGTGACAGAGGAAGAGGTCTTTCTGGGATATATCTGTGTTTCTGACGGAAAAATTGCAGCCATGGGCTCCGATGCTCCGGTTTATGAGGCGGCACAGTCGCTGGACGCCAAAGGGATGCTGCTGCTTCCGGGAGCAATCGATACTCATCCGCATTTTTTTGAGCCCGGAGCAGAGGCGCGGGAGGATCTGGAACACGGAACCCAGGCCGCTGCCTCAGGCGGGTTTACGACGGTATTGGATATGCCTAACACCCCCGAACACCCTGTACTTGATTTGGAGGCATTTGCGCTAAAACAGGAAAGGGCTGAACGAAAGGCGTTGATCGATTATGCATTCTGGGGTGCCGCAACGCCGAAAAATATAGAGCAGTTTGTTCCGCTGCACAAGCAAGGATGTGTAGGTTTCAAGGCATTTACGGTTTACGCCGGTTCCAACTACCCCTTTTCTGATGAGTATAGCCAGCTGAAGGAGATGGAAAAAGTCGCATCCTTCCATGGTATTTTTGGGGCTCACGCTGAAGACCGGACACTGGTCAACGGTTTTTCAAATGAGCACAAGGAGGAGCCTTGGTCTCTGGCAGTTCACGATGCAAGCCGTCCCTGGATTGCGGAGCTGACCGCAATCAATACCTTACTGCTTTATGCAGAAAAGACAGGATGCAAGCTGCATATCTGCCACATGTCCATTCCGGAAGGTGCTGAGCGAATCGCCTCTGCGCGCCGAATGGGCGTAGATGTGACTGTGGAAACCTGTGCTCACTATCTAACTCTGAATTATCAGGATCAGGCTTATCTGGGAACATTCGCTATGATCAATCCGCCTCTGAGAAGTCGAGACAGGATGGAACGCCTGTGGAAATATGTACTGGACGGAACCATCGACTACCTCGGAACAGATCACGCACCCTACCTGCTATCGGACAAGCTCCCACCGGATGGAGATTTGCGGAAGGCTGCCTGCGGTGCGCCCGAAATTGATGTTGCCATTCCTTTGATTCTGGAGGAAGGTGTCCGCAACAGAAAGATGCCGCTGCAGCGCTTTGCTGCATTTACATCAACAAATGCAGCAAAAAGATTTGGGTTGTATCCTCGAAAAGGTATTCTGGCTGTGGGGGCCGATGCGGACTTTTATTTGGTTGATATGGACACGAATTGGACCTATTCCCGCAAGAACAGCTTTTCTGCCAGTAAGCTCGATAAATTCGCGCACGAGGGCAGGACTTTTCACTGCCGAATCGTCTCCACATGGGTTCGGGGCAATGCGGTTTATCGCGATGGTGTTATCAAGCAGAAGCCCGGCTATGGTCGGATGATACGTCCTGAATGGGATTCCCAAAAGGAAAAGGGATAAGCAACTGTCACACAATTCCCGTCTGACGCCTTAAGCGCCGCTCCGGCAGAGCCTGCGCAGTTTTGTCATAAGAAAAATGGGTGAACCACAGCCGTGAAGCCTGTGGTTCACCCATTTTATTTGTATCTTTTCTTTTACGAGGAAACGCACTGGCCGGACGTACCGGGCGCGGGGCCGGTAGATTCCCGAACAATCAGCTGCGGCTCGCTAGCAAGTTTGAGAATGTCCGAATCACCCGTTGCCTTCAGCACCATATCAACAGCCAGTTCACAAAGTGCCTCGGTACAATAAGATACTGTAGTGATTTTGGGACGAGTCATAGTAGTCAGGTAGATATTATCAAAGCCGCAGATCGAAACGTCCTGAGGGACACGCTTATCCTCACTGTTCAGGACGCAGGAAAGCGCGCCGAATGCTACAAGGTCGTTTACGCCGATAACAGCTGTAATATCCTTACGTTTCAGCAGCTGCTCCATTATGGAATATCCGGCTTCCGCTTCGGACTGCCCGGAATCGCCCAACGGAGCAGTAAAAACCTGAAGCGTTTCCGGCGGCAGACCCGCATCGCGAATGGCACTTCTGATACCCTCCAGACGTTTCGTACGGGTCAGGGAGACCGAAGAAACAGAGCTCATCAGGAAAGCGATACTCTTGTGTCCCAGATCCAAAAGATACTTTGCCACCAGATACCCACATCGAAACCCATTCAGGCTGATTGTGTTTAACGGAATATCGTCCGATTTCTCACTTAGTAGAACTACCGGGATGGTATGCGAAAGCTGGACAACACGTTTCATCCAATTGGGGGTAAACAGATAGATGACACCATCCATGTGCTTTTCCTCACACAAGTCCAGATAGGCCTTTTCACGTTCCGGATTGCGGTAAGTACAGCATAGGATCACGCTGTATCCAAGACGGGCAGTGTATTTTTCGATATACTGCATCAGCATGGGGTAATAAGGATTGTCCATCGTTGGAAGAAATACGCCCAACAGCTTGGATTGGCTGGTTTTAAGCCCTCTGGCAAAGGAATTTGGAATATACTGAAGTTGATTTGCTGCGTCCAGCACTTTTTTTCGGGTCTCTTCGGATAAAGACACATTGGGGGTATTGTTCATTACAAAGGAAACGGTTGTTTGGGATACGCCTGCAAGCTTGGCGACATCCTTGGATGTAGCTCTTTTCATAAAACACGGCTCTCCAACTGTTTATTAATAGATTACTTAACCAGTATACTCGATATTTCGCGATTTTGCAAGTGTAAATTCGGTAATATAATTTGTTTTCCAAGATATTGTCTGATCGGTGGAGCCGCTCCACCCCATGGGCGGCATCGCATATTTTTAGGTGACGATGCACTCTGGCCACCAAACAAACTGCACACATCACACTGTGCTGTATTGCCGAGCATCCTTGCGGCTGAGTATTCGCTGTAGGATTAAATATCTTTCCCAAAAAAATTAATCCCCCAGAACATTTTACTATTGACAACGCAAAAAAAACACTATATAATTAAAGCACGATTAAGACGTATTACCCAAAATTTAATAACAAGGAGAAAAAGATTATGAACCTGAACAATTACGTAGCAGTAATCACTGGTGGTGCCAGCGGCATCGGCGAAGCAACGGTACGGCTCTTTATCGAGCGCGGCGCCAAAGTGGTCATTGTTGATCTCAACGAGGAACGGGGCAGCGCCTTAGAAGCTGAGCTTGGAGAACGCGCTTGGTTCTACAAAGCAGATGTCAGCGATTCCGCGCAGGTGCAGGCGATGTTTCAGGCAATAGAGGAAAAGTATGGCGTGGTCGATGTGCTGTACAACAATGCTGCCTACTCTCTGAGCAAAACGCTTTGGGATACCACTGAAGAAGACTGGGATCGCGTAATGAGAGTCAACCTGAAGGGGTATTTCCTGTGTGCAAAATATGCCCTGCCTCTTATGAAAAAGAGCAGCCACGGCTCCATTATCTGCACCGGCAGTGAACTGGGCGTGGTTGGCTGCGTGGAGAGCCTCGCATACAATACCTCCAAGGGTGGGGTCATTCAATTTGCAAAGAGCCTGGCTTTGGAGCTGGCTCCCTTCGGTATCCGCGTCAACGTGGTCTGCCCCTCCGGCACGGAAACACCCGCATTTATCAAGGATATGTCCCGAACCGGCAATTATGAGGCGGAGGTTGCCCGTCTGATTTCCAGCTATCCCCTGAAACGCCTCGGTCAGCCCATCGATATGGCTTACGCTGTGGCATTCTTTGCAAGCGAGGAATCTTCTTTTATTACCGGAACCCATCTGATGGTCGATGGCGGCTACACCGCTCAATAAAAATGTAACGGCTACAAAAGCAGAGTAAATGAAAGGAGAAACCCTATGGAAACAAGAAATGAAACGATTCACGAACAGGGAAAGCTGAAGCGGAAGCTGGGGCTTGGCGCCGCCTTGGCAGTGGCTGTCGGCACAACGATTGGTTCCGGTATTTTCTCGTCGCTGGCGGAAGTGGCTGGTGCATCCGGTTCTGCGTTGATGATGATTGTCAGCTTTGTTATCGGTGGTCTGATCATGATCCCCCAGAATCTTCTCTATGCGGAGCTTGCATCAGCATATCCGGAAGATGGCGGTCAATATACATGGCTGAAAGAAGCAGGCTGGCGTCCTGTGGCCTTCCTGAACGGCTGGCTGGCCTTCTGGGCAACCGATCCTTCAACCTGCTCTGTCATGTCCTTGGCAATCGCCAGCTATCTTGCTTTCTTCATTCCTGCACTGACAGGAATCGGCATTAAAGTCGTAGCAATCCTGCTGATTATTGGTTTCACCACGCTGCATTATCGCTCCGTAGAAGCCGGCGCACGGTTTCAGGCTTTTATTACCAGTCTGAAGCTGCTGCCCTTCTTCCTGCTGGTTGGCGTTGGCCTGTTCTACATGAACACTGAGTTGATTTCTGTGCCCGCTGCTGCAGGCGCTCCTGTAGGAATTGCCGCCTTGCTCGCCGGCGTATCTGCAACCACATGGTCTTACGATGGCGCAATAGGCGCTTGCTATATGGCAGGCGAAGTAAAAGATCCCGACAAGACCATGCCAAAGGTAATGATCTACTGCATTGCAATTGTCATTCTTCTGTACGCCGGTCTTTCTACCATTGCAGCAGGCCTGATCCCTCTGGGAGAGCTTGCGGCCTCCGATGCTCCTATTGCGCTTGCATTCTCAAAAATCCCTGTAATCGGTTCCACTGCAGGCATCATCACCGCGCTGATGGCAATCGTTGTAATTACGGGATCGGTTTCCGGTGCAACGATGTACCAGCCTCGTCTGGAGTACGCAATGGCAAAGGACGGATTATGGTACAGCCGTTTTGCGGAAGTACATCCCAAATACAATACGCCTTCCTTTGCACTGATGGCTCAGGCTATTTACGCAATCATTCTGGTTTGCGTTTCCGGCATCAACGATCTTCTGGGCTATTTCACATTTATTTGTCTGGTGAAAAACATGCTGGTGTTCTGCACCATGTTTGTTCACCACAAAAAGGCTGACTATAACCCCGGCTGGAAATGCCCGGCGTGGAAAATTATGACGGTTATTGCAATTTTTGCAAACGGCATCCTTCTGGTTTCCACGTTCATGTGGGCACCTACTGCAGCCTTGATTGCCAGTGGCGCTGCACTTGTTACCGGTCTGCCTGCCTACTATTTCTTCGATAAGAAAAACAGAACCGCAGCTGACGGAAACTAATTTACAAAAGATCTTAAAGGCTGCTGCACGCTTGTACAGCAGCCTTTTCTCAAAGAACAGGAGATAATCTTATGGAAATGAAAAAAATCTCAACGTCCAAAGCTGCACAGCCCGGCGGCTGGTATTCCCAAGCATTTCGAATCGGAGATCTCATTTATACAGCAGGTATAACAGGTGTGGATCCGGAAACAGGGAAACTGGCAGCTCCCGATGATATTGTTTCTCAGACACATCAGATTATGAAGAACATGAAAGCAATTCTGGAGGAAGCCGGATCTGATATGGATCATGTTTTTAAGACCTTAGTCTTTGTGGCAGATATTGATCAGTTCGCTTTGTTTAATGAAACCTACCGGCAGTATTTTCCGGAGGATCCGCCGGCAAGAAGCACGATGCAGGTGGGCAAATTCAATGGGGGAATGACGATCGAGATTGAGGCCATTGCTGTTGTAAAATAAATGATCTGTCCCCAGTTTTCCGGACACCGGTTCAAAATTGAATCATTAACTTTTCATCATGGATGCTTCCCTGAATTTTACGGGAGGCATCCATTTTGTTTTCGCTTGGATTCTGCATTAGAATAGTCGATATCATCAGCAATCACTTCGGAGAACACTTCAAAGGAAGGATAATCTTTCTCAAAATCACAGAATATTTTGTTTTTTCAATCTATCAAAGAAGGTCTCCATCATACAGTTGCAGTAGCAGCCACCTTATCCTGCGGCGCTGTTCACGCCGTTTCCTCGCTATATTGCCGAAAGCAAGGGGGCTTATTCCAAAGCCTGCGAACGTGTTGAGAAAAATGCTTTAATCTCAGGCTATACGGATGTAACGCCTTTTTGTCCTGCTTCTGCAACGCTGCGTATGCCACCATTCGAACATTTGCAATGAAATTCCATGAAATGGGACTGTTGGCTGCACGAAAGGCCGGAAATCGGGTATTCTACAAGGTCCATTGATTATCATAAACGAACGGGACTGCTCCACAAGATTTTGTGTGAGGCAGTCTTGTTTGCTTAGATGTCCGCCATCAGAAAGTCCGCAATGCCAAAGGGCAGATCATCGACTACGATTATCAGGTCTATGAATCGCCTGTCGAGGACGCTCCTGCCGTTCCCGGCAAGGAAGGCGAGCCGTCGGCCCCGTCCGCATCCAAAAGTCCGAAAAGCCGCATGAAACCTCGTTCTTCACCATTTTTGGATTTTCCAAATTTGGCTGAGCCCAATTTGGAAAAGGCAACGCAACAAAATACTAATAAACAAAATACTAAAAGACAAAGTACTAATCTATCAGGGCAGACAGGCAAAACAGCGGATTTTGACCAGATGGAAGCACAGGTTCGGGAGGAGTTCCGGGAACGGCTGGAGATTGACACCCTTGCCCAGCGGTATGACCCCGACAAGCTGGAGGAGCTGCTGGACAACATTGTGGAGATGTACTGCTGTCCTCGGCAGACCCAGTACGTCGGCAAACAGCCGCAGACGACCAAGGCCATCCGGCTGCGGCTAGACAAGCTGACCAGTCAGCACGTTGAGTACATCTTCGATGTGCTGTCCAACACCACCCAGCCCATCAAGAACATCATGGCCTATCTGCGCACCACCATCCTGAACGCACCCACCACGATGGAGCACTACTATCAGGCGCAGGGCAACTGGCTGACAGCGCAGAGCAGGAAGAAGTGAACACCGTTTTCCACAAAGACCGCAAAACGCGTTGAAAATGCAAAGGAGAATTCCCATGAAGAACACGAACACCGTCCACAACGAGATCCACTATACACAGGTCGGGGATTATCAGCTGCCACTGCTCACCTTGTCGCAGACCGATGAAGCCGAACCGCTGGGCAAGTATAGTCGGATGCGGCTGGCCTACCTCAAAACCCAGCGCCCCGTGCTGTACAACCAGATGCTGATGAACGGTACGCTCTGGCCGCATTTGCAGGAAGTCCAGAAAGCGGCCTGCGCGTGTCTGGAACGCACGGTGGTGGGTCTGTTAGACCAGTACCCTGCACCAAACAAAGAGCGCGCACAGCTCTCTTGGGTGGCGCACATGAACGGGCTGAAAGCACAGGCGGAGGAAATGGTGTTGAGGGAAATCGTGTATGCAGAATGATCTCCGATAGCATCCGAACGGCATCAAAAGCCGATATTTTAGATTTTATTCTTGATTTTTGCAGAATATTTGCAAATTTCAAAATCAAAATTTGACTTTCTGCCCAGAATAGAGTACACTAGATTCAGAAAATCATCTGGGAGGAATCGCGATGCTGCTTCAATTTTCAGTCACCAACCACCGCTCCATCAAGGACACGGCTATTATCAGCTTGAAAGCATCTACGGATAAAAGTCTGTCTGATTGCCTGATTTCGCCGGACGAGAAGAAACAGCTTGTGCCTGTGCTGGCACTGTACGGTGCAAATGCAGCCGGAAAGAGCAATGTTCTCCATGCCCTCCTGCTCATGCGGGAAATGGTCTGTGGCCGATATGCCAAGCTGCTGAAAGGCGAGTCCCTTCCGCAGGAGCCATTTGCTTTCACCGACCAGCCCACACAGCCGACCAGCTTTGAAGTCATCTATTTTTATGGCGGCATCAAGTATGCCTATGGGTTCTCGTTTGACAAGTCCAAAGTTTTGACCGAATATCTCTATCACTGGCCGAATGGCCGGGAAGCATTGATTTTTTCAAGAGAAAACAATGGCTATCAGTTCCGCGAGAATATTCAAGAGCAGTTCACGCTTGCTGGACGAACTGCCGAAAATCGCCTTTATCTGTCCAGCTCGAACGAGTGGAATTGTCCGCAGACCGAAAAAGCGTATCTGTGGTTCTTTGAAAAGCTGACAGGCTTTATGGGAACCGAAATGCGGCTGGATGCTACATTGTCTGCCATCCGGCAGGGCGGCTCTGAAAAGAGCCGTATCCTGCATGAAATGCTGTATGCAGACCTCGGTATCAAGGACATCCGCATTACAGGCTCCAAGGAAGAGCCTATCATTTCCGCACTGCACACCCTCGATGCCGAAGATGGCACTTCTAAGGGTTTCTGGCTCCCGTTGGGGCAGGAATCCGTTGGGACACAGCGTTTCTTCTCTCGCATCGGTATGTGGCTTGCCGCTTTGGAATCCGGGTCTGTTTTGGTAGTAGACGAGATCGAATCCAGTATGCACCCGCTGCTGACAAGGCATCTGATCGAGATGGTGCAGGATGCCGCTATCAATACAAACCATGCACAACTCATCTTCACCACGCACGATACCGGACTTCTCGACCTGACGTTGCTGCGGCGCGATCAGATTTGGTTTGCAGAGAAGAACGAAAAGACCATGCAGACCGATATTTACGCCCTGACCGAGTTTTCTCCCCGGAAAGGTGATAACATTTCCAAAGGGTACCTGCAAGGCCGGTATGGAGCGATTCCATTCATTAAAAAGTGAAGTAGATTTACCTTGTTTACCCGTTTGAACATGGTATAATGGAGCAAAGGAGCGTGATACCATGAGCCCGATTGAAATTCCTTCAAGTATTCAGCTAATTGAGAAGCAAGAAACACGGACAAGTCGTGGAGTTCTCTCAAAGGGCTGGTATTGCATCGAAGGCAAGACTTTTATGGTTAAGGGAAACTCTATTACAGAAGCCGGAACAGCAGGATATGAACCATATTCGGAGGCAATGGCATCGCTGATTGCACAGGTATTAAAGCTGCCTCATGTAGAATACACACTGATGCCCGCCCAATTTTTTCCTGACATCAAGACATATTCCTGTGATGTAGTTAGTGTCTGTCCTAGATTTACAACAGATAATGAACGACTTTATCATTTTGCTGATGTCGCTGATTCCTATTGTTTTTCTCATGGCCTAACAGCCTCGAAAGAAAACCGATTCCAATATGCAATCAAGCTTTATGGTAAAAAATGGCTTTATCAAATGCTGGTATTTGATGCTTTTATCGGTAATGCTGACCGTCACGAGAACAATTTTGACATTGTCATTCAAAACCGTCAAACAGATGCTCCATTGATTTATGCTCCTCCCATCTATGATAATGGCGGAAGTCTACTCGCATGGGCGATGGACGAAGAATTGATTGATACAAAACTCCACTATCAGTTTGATGATGCCAAGCCATTCCGCAGTCGCCATGCCCAGCAAATCAAGCTGATTGACGAACCGGTGATCCCTGTGCGTGATTTGGATGAACTGTATCAGGAAATCATTCAGACCATCTCTCCAATTCTTGGGTTACTGAGCGAAAAACGAGCATCCGCAATTCGCCAATACTTGAAATACCGTCTACACTATCTGAAAGCTGCCATGGGGTGATAAAATGGCCTACCTTAAATTGATGATGGATAAAGAAGAACTTGCTCACCTAAGTGAAGATGGGCAGTATCTTTGCGCAAATGAGGGTGTGCCGCAGTATGACCTCCCACTGAACCTTTTCATCGGTGACAAACGCAAAGTTCCATTAGTCGATGTGGTAGTTTGGGCAAAGAAGCGTATTTTTCCGAAAAATCGGATGGACTGCAAGGAAATCCTGAAAATGATGGGCCTGCCTGATTACAATGCTTGGGAAATCGTCAAACGCACCAACGCCTGCCTAATGGAAGACCCCTATTGGCTGCGATTCAGCGAGGATGAAACCTTTGAGGATACCACGCGCGGACGAGCCAGAAGAATTATGAACGAAAATCAAAAGAGCAGCTGATACCAAAAAGCCAAACCTCACCGTACATCCTGTACAGCTTGAGGTTTGGCTTTTCTCTTATCATCCTTCACCAGCGCGAGCGATAGTTGATTATTTTATCAGCTTAATCCAGAGAGTGACCGCATTACAAGGTCGATGTCCTGATTTTCAAGTTCCTGAATGATATGCAGGTAGGTTTTCTGCGTGGTTGTCATGCTGGAATGCCCCAGCCTCCTTGCTACGCTTGCAATGGATACCCCTGCAAACAAAAGCACCGAAGCGTGGGTATGCCGCAGACCATGTACCGAGATGACCGGGATCTTGGCCCGGTCGCAGTGCCGTTCCAGAACATCGTTGACGGTGGAATTGTAGGCGTGTTCCTTGAACACGAAAATCGGCTTATCTTCAGGAACGTCTTTTACCAGTGCTGCGAACTGAATCACCGTCTGCCAGTCAATTTGAATTTTACGGACAGACGATTTATTTTTTGTCGGCAGAAATCCGCCGTTCCCCTTATAATCCCATGTTTTATTGATGGAAAGCATCTGGTGCGAAAAGTCAAAATCCGCAGGAGTGATCGCCAAAGCTTCGGAAAAGCGGATGCCGGTTTTGGCAATCAGCAAAATCATCCAGTCCCAGTTGAGTTTTCCCTGTAGATCCAAGTCGCTCAGTAAAAGATGCAGTTCAAACTGGTTCAGATACTTCACCTTTTTAGGAACCGGGGGCTTGCCTTTGATGATCGCTTTCCGGGTCGGGTCTTTCACAATCAGTCCATCATCCACGGCATCCATGATAGCCCCTTTCAGCTGATGGTGGAAGTCCATCGTGGTCTGACGCTCATGGCCTACGGCATAATCGTTCAAAAGCTGCTGATACGTCACTCTGGAAACCTCGCACAACTTCAAATCAGGTGCCAGCCTTTTCACCCAAGAAAGGGTCATTTTGTACTTATCCAATGTAACCGGGCGAACTGCGCCCTCTTTGTATACGGCAACCCACTGCTCATAATAATCGCAGAACAGGTTGTTTTCATTCATTTCGTTTAACACGTTTTACCTCCAAAATCGATTTTATATGCTCACGCTGATGAAGGGTGATAAGGGTGTCAAGATTGCGAAAAAACTCAGAGATTGTTCTTTGCTCCTTGATGTCAGGAAAAACGATTTGTCCCTTGAGCGCATTTTCTGCGGATACCTTCATGTCGTTTTTTGCACCTTTGTTGACGAGTGGGTGCATATAATTATTCATTCTGGCATCCTGCTCAAAATAAATCTGGACAAATTCTGGATTGGCACTTTGTTTTGGCTTGTAAACGGCATATAACGTTGACACGATGCCATTTTTTCCTTTATTAGCTTTAATGATGCCATAAGGATTAGATTTCAGGGGTGATTTAGTGTAAACAATATCGCCGGTTTCAACCACACCATAATTGGCAACGGATGCTCCTGCAAATGAACGTCCCTGAAATTCAATCTGATTCACAATTCCAAAATCGCCCGAAACGGACAAGACATCTTCTTTGGTATATATTCCTTCAAAGTTCTTTTGACCTGAAACTTCGAGATATTCTTCCAGCTTACGCTGTTCCCAAGTAGGTGTGTTTTGGGATTTTGGCGCGAAAAAAGAGCCGAGGACACGCCTCGGCTCTTGGTCAGAAGGGTGATTTTGCACCCATTTTATGATTCTTTCGGCATTTTCAGGTCAAATCCGCCACTTACGATGAACTCGCGCAAGAGTTTATCATACTTGACAGGCACTTTGGGAGGAATGAGTTTTGTCCCCTCAATTGCCTCAAAATATGCCTTTGCTTTTGCCTTATCCACAGTGGCTTTCAGGTCATCAAAACGGCCAAACTCGTTAATGTTGGCTTCGGTGATGTTTGCACGCATGAATGCCCGCAGCTTCTTTTCGTCCAAGCCGAAAACTTCAGCTACTTTGTGGATCTGGTCGTTCTGCTTTTGGGCGATGTACTCGGCAATATACTCCCGCAAGGTCTTTCCCGGCTGCGGGACAACTGCCCCGCTCTGAATGTCGTGCAGGAAAATATTCGCATATTTCTGTTCTTCCTGCGAGAGGGTGGCAAAGGTCTTGTGCAGCTCCGTTTCGGCCTGATGAATGGCTTCTGCTTCTGCACCCTCCTGATAGAAAATTTTCAGGTACTTTTCAAAGCGGGAGTTCATGTAATCCGTGTCGATGTCAGCAGTATCAATGGTGGTCAGATAGCTGTTCACCGCATAGGGAACGTCATCGTCCGGGTCATTTTCACCGCCATCCGGATTCGGCGTGAACAACTCTTTATAGCGGAGTGCCAGCACTTTGAACGTTCTCTCGTCAAAGTCCGCATGAAGTTCCGTTTTCTCATCTGTATCCTCGTGGATGATCACAATGGGCTTATCCCACTCGAAGCCCTGCACCTTGGCTGCTTCCAGATTTTCGTTGAAGGACTGGAACAGGTCGGCAAACTTTTTGCGCTCTGCCATATCCGCAGGGATCTGCGAAAACTCTTCAATGCCCGCCGACACAAACAGATCTTTGATCTCCGCATAGAGGGCATTCAGCTTTTCCACGTTCTTGTCCAGTTTATCTACAAACAGGCCAAACGGTTTATCGCCGGAATACTCTTTTACCGCATCTGCGATATTTTTCTCCATCGTATGCGGACGGCGGTAATACTTGATGGTGCCAAACTGTTTGTCATCGCCAAACAGTCGGTTGGTGCGGGAGAACGCCTGAATCAGATTTTCGTATTGCAGCATTTTATCCAGATACAGGGTGTTGATCCACTTGGAGTCAAAGCCTGTCAGCATCTGATCCACCACGATCAGCAGATCAAGCTGTTTTTCCGGGGTGCGCTCGATGCGCTGGTAGGGCAATTTGTGCGCCAGCCGTGCTGCAATGTCCTTTTTCATCTTGGCAAAGGTCGGAATTCTGAAGTCCTGTCCATAGCGGGCGTTATAGTCTTCTACGATCTCTTTTAGCCCTTCTTCTTTGGTGATGCCTTTGCCGTTGTTGTCAATGTTGGGGTCAAATAGTGCGGTGACTTTCAGCCATGGTGCGGCTTCTCTGAACCTCTTGTAATATTGGATGGCTTCCGGGATGCTGGAGGTTGCAAAAATGGCATGAAATTTGCTGTTGCGGCTCTGGGTCTGCCAGTTCTCGCAAATGTCCTCCACCACGGCTTTCTGGTGTTCTTCGCCCTCATACTGGGTGTTGGGAATATAATCCTCGATGCCCTTTATCTCCTCACCGAGCGCATCTTTTCCGCCTGCCATCGGCAGATTCAGATACTTATAAAACACCTTGCTCTTCTGTGGGTCGGCCAGAGCTTCGTCCACAGAATATGCCTTAGCTTTTTCCAGTGCAACCGCTTTCCGCAAGTCGCTGTCCTTGAAGGTCAGCACCTTGTAAGGGTCAAAACCCAGCACGTTGTGATCCCGGATGCCGTCTGCAATGCTGTACCGATGCAGCTCGTTGCCGAAAACGGTGGCGGTAGTGCTCATTTTCTTCTGGTTTTCGCCTTGGATTGGCGTGCCGGTAAAGCCAAAGAACAGCGCTTTCGGGAATGTATGCTTGATGGTCTGCATCATATCGCCAAAGGTGGAGCGGTGGCACTCGTCCACGATAAAAACCAACCGCTTTGCGTTGATCAGCGCAATGTCGTTGGGGTTCAGCTTGTTTTGTGCATCATCCTTGATGTTGCTCATCTTCTGGATGGAGGTGACGATCAGCGTATCGGACGGCGAAATGCTTTTCAGCTTGTCCACAAGAACATCCGTGTTCTCGGTAGCCTGCACCTCCTCGTTTTCCCCTGCAAAGTTGCGGTATTCTTTCAGGCTCTGGGTACCCAACTCGATTCGGTCCATCAGAAAAATCACTTTGTCCGCATCCTTGGAAGATGCAATCAGTTGAGCGGACTTGAAAGAAGTCATGGTCTTGCCGGAACCTGTGGTGTGCCAGATGTAGCCGCCGCGCTGCTGGTCATTCTCCCATTTCGCCTTGGAAACGGCATCCGAAATTTTGCTGGCAGCGTAGTACTGATAGCTGCGCATCACCTTCAAAATGCCATCGGAACCATCGGCAACGGTATAAAAGCCCACCAACATATGCGCCATCGGGATAGACAAAAGTGCCGTTGTAACGTCTTTCCAATCGTTCATCGGCTCGTTGTAGAAGTCCGCCCAATGGAAATAGTAGCTGGGGTTGAATTGTCCTTCCGGGCCGGGATTGGCAAAGTAGACCGTTTCTTCCGGGTTCATGGCCACAAAAATCTGCACCAGCGAGAACAGTCCCGTAAAAATGCCCTCTGCCGCGTATTTTTCAATCTGGTTGCAAGCCCGTTTGATGGAAACACCGCTCTTTTTCAGTTCCATGTGAATGACCGGCATACCATTGATGAGCAGCATCAAATCGCCGCGGCGGTCATTCAAAATTTTGGACTTGGTGGGGAACTTTGGCTGCTCTGCGATCTGGTAGCGGCTGAGTCCGGCTGCAATTTCCAGACGGTCATAGATTTTCAGGGACACTTCTTTGCCGAAATTCAGCTTATCGTCAGGATTGTCACGCTTGATAAGCACACTTTTGCCGTTGATAAATTTATTCAGCTTCATCGGCGTTTTCGCGTTCATGACCTGTTCCATGATCTGCTGCATCTCGCCATCCGTCAGCGGATAATCGTTCAGTCGGTCAATGCCACGGTTGTTTTCAAAAAGGATGTTCGCCCAATTCTGGATCAGCTGCTGTTCGGTGTAGTTCTTCAGCACACCATCTTTCCAGCCGCGTTCTATCAGGAGCTTTACCACCGCCTCTTCAAAATCGGCTTCTTTTGTAAACGCCATAACGAACTCCTTTCGACTTTGCAAAAAGCACCTCTCTGCGAAGGCTTTTCTAATTTGTACAAGCTTTTCCAGCTTACGCTGATGAAGGGTGATAAGGGTATCAATTTTTCCAAAAAGCAAATGAATCTTTTCTTGTTCCCTTTTTGTCGGGAATTTAGCTGACACACTTTGAATATCGGCGTTGTGAAGATGAACAACAGATTTTCCCTGTGCAAGAGACGATAAATACTTGTGTGTTGCTCCACTCGAAATAGTTAGTGCGAGAAAGGCAGAATCATATTCAGCTGTCGGCGATACTATATTTAGGTCGCCGCCCAGTAGAATGCCGGGCTTAACCACAACAGATGCGATCGAAATATCTTCCGCCATTTCACCAGAAGCAGGCACAATGACTTCTCCGCCCTTGCTATATACGCCTCCAGCTTTTTCTTTAACAAAGGTATCTACATCAAAAATACAGGTTTCATATTTTGTGTAAAGGCGACCATACAGGATTATCGGAGTGCCTTCTTCGCATAAATCGTTTTTGGAGTAGCCTACACCTTTAGAAAAAACTGCAATTTCACCCAGCTTACGCTGTTCCCAAGTAGGAGGAAACGCACACTTTCAGCTGTCATTTTCCGTCATCTGCCGAATAGTCGTTGAAAAATCCACTCTCATTTTCGCATTTGCGGATCAAATTTTGCTTTTTGACCATCGATAGCCTTAAAACGCAGCTGTTCCAAGCGTCTGACATTGCTCTGCTTTTCGCTTCTCGTCCACTTTTGCATGTTCTCAACGAACAGAACAAATTGCATTGCAACTCAATTAGAAAACAATCGCCAATACGTTTATCTTTTGATTATGAATAAATCCGGTTGCTTATTTTTATACAAACATCTTTTCAAGACAGGATTTCTTGATGTTTTGCAGCTTTTTCAACTTACGTTGATGAAGGGTGATAAGGGTGTCAAGATTGCGAAAAAACTCAGAGATTGTTCTTTGCTCCTTGATGTCAGGAAAAACGATTTGTCCCTTGAGCGCATTTTCTGCGGATACCTTCATGTCGTTTTTTGCACCTTTGTTGACGAGTGGGTGCATATAATTATTCATTCTGGCATCCTGCTCAAAATAAATCTGGACAAATTCTGGATTGGCACTTTGTTTTGGCTTGTAAACGGCATATAACGTTGACACGATGCCATTTTTTCCTTTATTAGCTTTAATGATGCCATAAGGATTAGATTTCAGGGGTGATTTAGTGTAAACAATATCGCCGGTTTCAACCACACCATAATTGGCAACGGATGCTCCTGCAAATGAACGTCCCTGAAATTCAATCTGATTCACAATTCCAAAATCGCCCGAAACGGACAAGACATCTTCTTTGGTATATATTCCTTCAAAGTTCTTTTGACCTGAAACTTCGAGATATTCTTCCAGCTTACGCTGTTCCCAAGTAGGTGTGTTTTGGGATTTTGGCGCGAAAAAAGAGCCGAGGACACGCCTCGGCTCTTGGTCAGAAGGGTGATTTTGCACCCATTTTATGATTCTTTCGGCATTTTCAGGTCAAATCCGCCACTTACGATGAACTCGCGCAAGAGTTTATCATACTTGACAGGCACTTTGGGAGGAATGAGTTTTGTCCCCTCAATTGCCTCAAAATATGCCTTTGCTTTTGCCTTATCCACAGTGGCTTTCAGGTCATCAAAACGGCCAAACTCGTTAATGTTGGCTTCGGTGATGTTTGCACGCATGAATGCCCGCAGCTTCTTTTCGTCCAAGCCGAAAACTTCAGCTACTTTGTGGATCTGGTCGTTCTGCTTTTGGGCGATGTACTCGGCAATATACTCCCGCAAGGTCTTTCCCGGCTGCGGGACAACTGCCCCGCTCTGAATGTCGTGCAGGAAAATATTCGCATATTTCTGTTCTTCCTGCGAGAGGGTGGCAAAGGTCTTGTGCAGCTCCGTTTCGGCCTGATGAATGGCTTCTGCTTCTGCACCCTCCTGATAGAAAATTTTCAGGTACTTTTCAAAGCGGGAGTTCATGTAATCCGTGTCGATGTCAGCAGTATCAATGGTGGTCAGATAGCTGTTCACCGCATAGGGAACGTCATCGTCCGGGTCATTTTCACCGCCATCCGGATTCGGCGTGAACAACTCTTTATAGCGGAGTGCCAGCACTTTGAACGTTCTCTCGTCAAAGTCCGCATGAAGTTCCGTTTTCTCATCTGTATCCTCGTGGATGATCACAATGGGCTTATCCCACTCGAAGCCCTGCACCTTGGCTGCTTCCAGATTTTCGTTGAAGGACTGGAACAGGTCGGCAAACTTTTTGCGCTCTGCCATATCCGCAGGGATCTGCGAAAACTCTTCAATGCCCGCCGACACAAACAGATCTTTGATCTCCGCATAGAGGGCATTCAGCTTTTCCACGTTCTTGTCCAGTTTATCTACAAACAGGCCAAACGGTTTATCGCCGGAATACTCTTTTACCGCATCTGCGATATTTTTCTCCATCGTATGCGGACGGCGGTAATACTTGATGGTGCCAAACTGTTTGTCATCGCCAAACAGTCGGTTGGTGCGGGAGAACGCCTGAATCAGATTTTCGTATTGCAGCATTTTATCCAGATACAGGGTGTTGATCCACTTGGAGTCAAAGCCTGTCAGCATCTGATCCACCACGATCAGCAGATCAAGCTGTTTTTCCGGGGTGCGCTCGATGCGCTGGTAGGGCAATTTGTGCGCCAGCCGTGCTGCAATGTCCTTTTTCATCTTGGCAAAGGTCGGAATTCTGAAGTCCTGTCCATAGCGGGCGTTATAGTCTTCTACGATCTCTTTTAGCCCTTCTTCTTTGGTGATGCCTTTGCCGTTGTTGTCAATGTTGGGGTCAAATAGTGCGGTGACTTTCAGCCATGGTGCGGCTTCTCTGAACCTCTTGTAATATTGGATGGCTTCCGGGATGCTGGAGGTTGCAAAAATGGCATGAAATTTGCTGTTGCGGCTCTGGGTCTGCCAGTTCTCGCAAATGTCCTCCACCACGGCTTTCTGGTGTTCTTCGCCCTCATACTGGGTGTTGGGAATATAATCCTCGATGCCCTTTATCTCCTCACCGAGCGCATCTTTTCCGCCTGCCATCGGCAGATTCAGATACTTATAAAACACCTTGCTCTTCTGTGGGTCGGCCAGAGCTTCGTCCACAGAATATGCCTTAGCTTTTTCCAGTGCAACCGCTTTCCGCAAGTCGCTGTCCTTGAAGGTCAGCACCTTGTAAGGGTCAAAACCCAGCACGTTGTGATCCCGGATGCCGTCTGCAATGCTGTACCGATGCAGCTCGTTGCCGAAAACGGTGGCGGTAGTGCTCATTTTCTTCTGGTTTTCGCCTTGGATTGGCGTGCCGGTAAAGCCAAAGAACAGCGCTTTCGGGAATGTATGCTTGATGGTCTGCATCATATCGCCAAAGGTGGAGCGGTGGCACTCGTCCACGATAAAAACCAACCGCTTTGCGTTGATCAGCGCAATGTCGTTGGGGTTCAGCTTGTTTTGTGCATCATCCTTGATGTTGCTCATCTTCTGGATGGAGGTGACGATCAGCGTATCGGACGGCGAAATGCTTTTCAGCTTGTCCACAAGAACATCCGTGTTCTCGGTAGCCTGCACCTCCTCGTTTTCCCCTGCAAAGTTGCGGTATTCTTTCAGGCTCTGGGTACCCAACTCGATTCGGTCCATCAGAAAAATCACTTTGTCCGCATCCTTGGAAGATGCAATCAGTTGAGCGGACTTGAAAGAAGTCATGGTCTTGCCGGAACCTGTGGTGTGCCAGATGTAGCCGCCGCGCTGCTGGTCATTCTCCCATTTCGCCTTGGAAACGGCATCCGAAATTTTGCTGGCAGCGTAGTACTGATAGCTGCGCATCACCTTCAAAATGCCATCGGAACCATCGGCAACGGTATAAAAGCCCACCAACATATGCGCCATCGGGATAGACAAAAGTGCCGTTGTAACGTCTTTCCAATCGTTCATCGGCTCGTTGTAGAAGTCCGCCCAATGGAAATAGTAGCTGGGGTTGAATTGTCCTTCCGGGCCGGGATTGGCAAAGTAGACCGTTTCTTCCGGGTTCATGGCCACAAAAATCTGCACCAGCGAGAACAGTCCCGTAAAAATGCCCTCTGCCGCGTATTTTTCAATCTGGTTGCAAGCCCGTTTGATGGAAACACCGCTCTTTTTCAGTTCCATGTGAATGACCGGCATACCATTGATGAGCAGCATCAAATCGCCGCGGCGGTCATTCAAAATTTTGGACTTGGTGGGGAACTTTGGCTGCTCTGCGATCTGGTAGCGGCTGAGTCCGGCTGCAATTTCCAGACGGTCATAGATTTTCAGGGACACTTCTTTGCCGAAATTCAGCTTATCGTCAGGATTGTCACGCTTGATAAGCACACTTTTGCCGTTGATAAATTTATTCAGCTTCATCGGCGTTTTCGCGTTCATGACCTGTTCCATGATCTGCTGCATCTCGCCATCCGTCAGCGGATAATCGTTCAGTCGGTCAATGCCACGGTTGTTTTCAAAAAGGATGTTCGCCCAATTCTGGATCAGCTGCTGTTCGGTGTAGTTCTTCAGCACACCATCTTTCCAGCCGCGTTCTATCAGGAGCTTTACCACCGCCTCTTCAAAATCGGCTTCTTTTGTAAACGCCATAACGAACTCCTTTCGACTTTGCAAAAAGCACCTCTCTGCGAAGGCTTTTCTAATTTGTACAAGCTTTTCCAGCTTACGCTGATGAAGGGTGATAAGGGTGTCAATCTTTTTCAAAATCTTCCCAAGCTGTTTTTGTTCATCGATTTTAGCGGGAATCACTAGCTGCAAATTCAGAAACGTTTCCTTCGGAATATTGTACATAGAGCCACTTGTTCCGGAAGCCATCGAAGTTATTTTCTCTTTATAAGCACTGGACACCAGCATCATATACACAAAATATGTGTCCACCGTATCTTGAAATTTTAGTTTCCAGAGTCTGTCTGGAAGGAACAAATTTGGAAAATCCGTCGATACATAGCCACAAGCTCCGACACGTTCCGGTGTATTCATTCTGCTGACAATGACACTGTCTTTCTCAACAGCACATTTAACAAGCTGTTGTTCACTTTTTACAACAGGCTTACTTTCGGATGGGTTAAATCGATCATACGAAACACAACTTGTTTTTAGTACGCCTATATCTCCATCGCTAACTTCGCCTTCATCCGAGTTTACACTCTTGCCCGTCGTTATTGTTTTTGTCAGCTCAGCTAACTTACGCTGTTCCCAAGGGTCAGTGAAGCCCTTGAACCGGAGGGCAGGTTTCTTCTCGTTATCCTGCATAATCATTCACCTCCCAGCAACTTTTTGAGTTCTGCAATGCCCTGCATGTCAAATTCATTTCCCTGCAAATCGTCCAGCAGCCCCAGCAATTCGTGCTCGGTGCTGGCAATCTGGCTTTCCACGTCCTCAAAGGTGGTTTCGTATTTCTTGCAGACGGCATCCAACTGCTTCACAAAATCGTCCAGAACGGCATCCGGCAGGCTGTTCAGATTTTCCATCAGGGGCAAGATCCACTTGCGGTGCAGCAGGTCACGCACTTCTTCATCGGTCAGGCGTTCAATCACGCCTTTGGTGCGCTGGTGGAGGGCGGCGCTGTCGTCCTTGACCTGCTTTTTCAGGGTCTTTTCCTCGGCAAACAGCGCGTCCACATCCTTCAGAATGCTCATGGTGGCAGGTTCTACCTCCCGCGCTTTGATGGCCTTTTTGACTTCAGCGGCAACAAAGGCGTCCTTTGCGTCATTCACAAAGTTCTGCTCCTTGTCCTCCTCGCTCAGTTCGTCCAGATGGCTTTCATATTCTCCGGCGATCTCGGAAAGTCTGGTTTCCTTTGCCCGCAGTGCTGCTACTTCCTCGTGCATTTTAACGCTCTGCACCAGCTCAAAGGGCAGCACATGACCCACCCAGCCGTCCTGTACCTCGGCATCCTTTTTCAGCACCATGTTGGGGTCTACCTGCTTGGTTGCAGCAAAACCCTCGGTCTGGACAATTTCAAGGTCAATGGCGATTTTCTTCCAGTCATCGTCCAAAAGCTGGTATGCTGCATAGCGGTCAACCAGCGGAATCTCTGCCAGCCGTGCAAAGATCTCCCGGCTCAGGCGTTCTTCCTCGCTGGCTGCATTCAGCTGCGTCATGCCGTCGATGAGTGCGGACTTCAAGTAGGCATCAAAGTCACCGAAAGCATTCTGGAAGGCGGTCTTGAACGCCACCACATCCGGGTGGGACAGAACAGCGTTCTTCAAATTGGCCACATTCAGACGGCAATAGGCTTCGTTGTCCGGGCTGAACAGAGCCGCTTTCAGGTGCGGGAATGCTGTCCAGTAGGCAGACAGGTCTTGCAGTTCGGCCTCGGGAATGCCGCCAAACATCGAAGCGTAAATATCCCAGCTCTCAGCCTTTTCCGAGGAATCCACATATCGGGGGATGTTCAGGTTGTAATCGTTCTGAACGATCTCCGCACGGGATACTCTGCGTGCGAACTTTTCGATTTTCTCCGGGCGTTCCTTGTAAGCATCCACAATGCGTTTGATGTCACAGGCACGCAGCTTGTTGTTTTTGCCGTCCTTCTCAAAGCCCTTAGACGCATCAATAATCAGAACGTCCGAATCCCGTTTATTCTTCCGCAGCACCATGATGATGGTGGGAATGCCTGTGCCGAAGAAAATATTGGCGGGCAGACCGATGATTGCATCAATGTTGTTGTGGTCAATCAGATTTTTGCGAATCGTACCTTCTTCACCGCCACGGAACAGAACGCCGTGGGGCAGAACGATGGTCACAATGCCGTCATTGCGGATGTGATACAGGTCGTGCAGCAAAAAGGCGTAGTCTGCCTTGCCTTTGGGGGCAAGGCCGTAATCCGAAAAGCGCGGGTTGTTCTCTTTGTCGTTCGGATTCCACGCCTGCGAATATGGGGGATTTGATACCACCGCATCCACAAACAGCGGGTCGTAGGTGTTGACCGGGTCGTTTTCTTCAAAGTACGGCCAATCTTCCTCCAGCGTATCGCCGTTGCGCGTTACAATGTTGTCGGGCAGAATACCGCGCATGACAAGGTTCATGCGGGTCAGGTTGTAGGTATTTTCCTTCAACTCCTGTGCGTAGTATTTGATGTTGTTGCCATTGCCCATATACCGTGCGGCACACTGACCAATGTTGATCAGCAGCGAGCCGGAACCGCTGGTGGGGTCGTAAATTTTGATCTCTTCCCGGTCTTTCAGGTGGTACGCCACGATTTCAGACATGAGCAGCGAAACTTCGTGCGGCGTGTAGAACTCGCCGGCCTTCTTGCCTGCGTTTGCTGCAAAGTTGCTGATCAGATATTCATAGATGAAGCCCAGTACATCGTAGTCCTGCTTGCCATCCATAGGAATATCTTTGATGAGGTAGATCAGGTCACGAATTGCCTTTGTCCGTGCGCCAGAGCTTTCACCCAGCTTCGATAGACCTGTTTGCAGCGTTGCAAAGACACCGTCAAACACCTTTTTGTGGTGCGGGTCGATCAGTCGACTGAATGCCTGCAATGCCACCGTTACGTCGTCAGCCTTGAAGTCGTTGCCTTTGCTGATCCATGTGGAAAACAGATTTTCATAGGCGATAAAATAGCCGACATTCTTCCGAACGGTATCCAGCGTTTCGGCATCGTCTTCGGTCAAATCCGGCAGATATTCGTCTGTCCAGTCATTCTCTTTCAGCCATTTGACTTCTTTGTCCGACAGAAATTTATAAAACATGAAGCCCAGAATGTAATCCTTGTACTCGTTGGCTTCGATTTTAGAGCGCATCTTGTTGGCAGATTCCCAGATTTTCGATGCGAGTTGCTGCTTGTTCATGCTATTCCTCCCAGTGGCCTGCAATAGCGCATTTTTAGATTTTTTAATCGGACAGCCCCTCCGATTTTATGCGTGTATTCATTGAACCAATTATACAAAACCGCCACCCGGTTTGCAATGCGAATAAGAAGTTTCCGTGCGGCTTTCGCCAGCAATGCAGACGTATATAAGTCTGCTCACTTGTCGGAGAGCCTCAAATCCTATAATCATCACGTTCCGTGATGGCTGTGCACTCCTGTGGAGTGCTGAAAGAGCGTTTTGCAAAAAC
>OGQW01000469.1_pt1 | contig 30283 bp, 19 predicted proteins | sample 1553301 | NCBI WGS metagenome assembly OGQW01 (sample SAMEA2579974, study PRJEB22360) | human gut metagenome
TGGATAAGTTCTTTTAAAAAAATGAAAATCTTGCGTCCTAGCCGATAGACGAATGGGCCCTTGATAAAAATGCGCCTTAGATATATAAAGTAAGGCGCCCTTTCCAAATGCGAGTGCAAATATAGAGCTGTTTTTTGAATTGACAAAATTTTTACCTAAAAATCTTTCATTTACCTTTCTATCGCATACAATCTACACAGACTTTCCCGCTCGAACAGGAACTACTACCCCTAAAAACTACTACGATCTACATTAGTAATTTTTATTATAGGCTCTACCCCATATTAAAAAACTACTTACCGCTGTTACCCTGCATTATAATAGCCTCCGACCTCCCTTTTCATTTTAGCGGCCAGCCCTATTCAATCCTGCGGGCATAGTCAATGCTGCCCCCTCTAATGTCGCTGTTTTAAGAAATCCACGACGACCGATTTCCGTTTTATTGACCTCTTTCATATCGATTATTTTTTCAACTCTTTTATAATCCGAGCAGGATTACCTGCGACAACTGTCATAGGCGGCACATCTTTGGTCACCACACTGTTCGCCCCCACGATAGCCCCGTATCCTATTCTCACTCCGGGGAGAATCGTAGCATTGATTCCGACCCAAACTCTATCTTCAAGAACAACAGGACGACCATAAGTCGCATCCCGGTTTTCCGGGTCGGGATCATGGTTAATGGTAATAATATTCACTTTCGGCCCCAAAAAGACATTTTCTCCGAGAGTAATACCCCCTCGTCCGAAAAACGTACAACACTGTTGAATAAAGCAACCTTTCCCTATTTTTATGTGTTTCCCATAATCCACATAAAACGGTGGCAACAAAGTAATAGATTCGTCCACTTCACACCCAAGAATTACACTCAATATCCGACGAACCTCATCGGGTGTATGATAACCGGCATTCAATTCGGTCGCCATTTTCATAGTATCCCAAATGGCATTTATCAATTCATCGTATCCCGGATCCGACGGGGAAACCATCTCTCCGTTCAGATCTCTTTCAAAAATAGTATGAGTATTCATAATAATCTGTTTTATATCCGTTACAAAGTTAAAAAGAAAGCCCCGTGGCGACTTTGCCACAGGGCTCAAAACTCTTTGTCATAAAGCTCGATACATCGAGATAACGGCTTTCATCGACTTTCTTTTTTACCATTTTCAACGACCTGCTTAGCCCATTCGGTAGCCACCGCAACGCCTCCGTTGAGTAACTTGCCGTCGTTCCAAGTCACGTTTGGATAAAGTTTCCTGAGCTGTCTTACACTATGGGCTATCGAACTTCCTCCGGAAGTAGCGAACGGGATAACGGTTTTACCGGAAAAATCGTATTTTTCAAGAAACGTATTGACCGGACGCGGACACAAGTCCCACCAAATAGGATAGCCGAGAAATACGATATCGTAATCTTTCATATCGAGAGGCTCCCCACCCAGTTCGGGGCGAGAATCCTCGTCGGCCATTTCGACCGAACTCCGGCTCGACTTGTCATTCCAATCGAGATCGGCCGAAGTATAGGCCTCGGCAGGAGTAATCCGGTAAAGCTGGCCATCGACCGCACCGGCAATGGACTCTGCCACCCTCCCGGTAGTTCCGGTACAAGAAAAATAGGCCACAAGAATTTTCTTACCCACCGGTTCGGTGACATCTGTCGCCTGTCGTTGAGTTTGCGACGAACAACTAAAACTGAGAATACTCATAAGTATCAATACTATCTGTTTCATACTATATTCATTTTGAAATAAACTACAAGCCGAGAAAAAGACAAACTTGTTCGAGCTATTTCGAGGCTCAGCGTTGATGACGGACAACGCCCGAATATTCCTCTTCGCTCACAGGTTCGAGCCACTCATTGCTCTTGTTTTCGCCGGGAGCCTCTATGGCGAGATGCGAGAACCAACTGTCAGGCGCAGCACCGTGCCAATGCTTCACACCAGCCGAGATATAAACCGCATCGCCGGGGAAAAGCTCCACCGGTTCTTTTCCCCATTCCTGATAATAACCTCTGCCACCCACGCACACAAGTATTTGACCGCCGCCTTTGGTAGCTTTGTGTATGTGCCAATTATTACGGCAACCGGGCTCGAAAGTAACGTTCGAAATGGGAATACCTTCTGTCACGACAGGCGCGAGATAGCTTTGACCGATGAAATATTTGGCATACGCATCGTTAGGTTTGCCGACAGGAAAAATAATGGATTGAGCATACGCATCGAGCGAACAGGCAGTAGTACTATCCGCACAGTCTACCCACACCTCTTTGGCCATACGAAACGCCGCCCATGCTTTGGGCCAACCAGCATAGAACGCAGCATGAGTAAGAATTTCAGCGATTTCAGTTTTGGTCACCCCGTTCTTCTTGGCCGATTCAAGATGATACTTGAACGAAGAATCTGTCAACCCCTGTGACATGAGAGCAACGACAGTCACGATAGAGCGGTCACGAAGCGAAAGCAAATCGCTACGACTCCATACCTCTCCAAAAAGAATATCGTCATTCAAATGCGCAAACTCGGGAGCGAACTCACCAAGCGCATCATGTCCGGCTGTCTGTCGGACTTTCTCTTGTGATTTTGTCATAATCGGAAATATTAAAATTGACAATAAAACCCATAAAACTACTTTTGTTTTCATACCCTATGATTTTAATTGAACACTACAAAATACCAGTTCTCCAACCCATCATATAGAAATCAGGCAAATGGGAAATCGGAAACAGACAGACATCAGGCTATATCGATCATCGTCTATTTCCGCACGATGTACAAAGGTACGAAACAGATCTCGCAACGATTTTGCTATAAAGCTCAAATCTATTTGCCATAAAGCTCACCCTGCCACGATGGTGCGACCCCATAGGTCTCTTTATACACTTTGGAAAAATGCGACAGATTTTTAAAGCCCACATCGAAACAAGCCTCCGTAACTTTCTTTTTCCCCGACCGAATTAAATCATGCGCCGCTTCAAGACGTCGTCTGATAATCCATTTCTGAGGTGTCAAATCGCTCACTTTGGCAAAATCCCGTTTAAAAGTAGCCAAACTACGCCCCGTATAACTGGCGATTTCTTTCATCGAGAGATCGCACATATAATTCTCGTTCAAGTAATCGAGAATATCGATTTTCCACGGTTCCACGAAATCGAATAACGATGCATACAGATTACAGTCGGTATTGAGCAAGACATATACACCTTCGATCATCTTCAATTTCAAAATCTTTTCCGAGGGTTTCTCCCCGGCATCGAAATACGGGATAACCGACTCGAACAAAGAGCGGATATCCGGTCTATTTTTCGGCAAGAGGAGCAAGCTCGCTTTCTCTCGTTTGGAGTCGATTGGAATCTGCTGCCGATCGAGTGTTTGGTAAAACTCCCTCAAAAAAGCCTTCGAAAATTTCAACACAATGGAACGATAAGGCTCACCCTTCCCGATCCTCTTTTGCAACCACATTCGGTTATCACGCCGCATAAAGGCACAATCTCCCGGATACAAAACGGTTTTCTTTCCACGTTCCTCGATCTCCAATCTACCGGAACACTGATAAATGAGCGTATGTTCCCGATTTTCATGAGCACACTCCCGATCATCGGCAAAATAACTCGCTATAAGCACATTCGAGCAATCGAATACATCTAACTGTTCCATATCATCAGCCTTTTATATGGACAAATATAATGCATTGTATCTGTACAATATTTGCTGTGAAGCTCAATTTTCACATTCCCGATACAACCACTGCTCCCGAATAAATAAAATCAATGCGCCGAACCAGTACCGGCCTTTGGATAAAACAACTATTTTTGTAGAAAAATTTACCGGGAGAATGCTCGAAAAAACATTAGGAATCGTACTGCACATCATTCCCTATAACGACAAAATATCGGTAGCCCATTTGTACACCGAACAATATGGCCGATCTTCCTATCTTATTCCACAAGGGGGTGGAAAAAAAGCTCGCATGTTTCGGTCCCTCTTCATGCCGTTCTCTATTTTGGAACTCGATATAGATTACCGGAACAGCCGGGAATTGCAAAAAATCATCGAAGCGCGCACGGTTTTACCTCTTCAAAACATCTATTCCGATCCGGTAAAAAATGCAGAAGCGCTCTTTTTATCCGAAGTCCTCTGTCAAACCATAAAAGAACCCGAACCCAATCTCCCGCTTTTCGCCTTCATCGCCCGTTCCATTCAAGTCCTCAATATAATGGAAGAAGGTAAAGCCAATTTTCATCTCTGTTTCCTGCTGCAATTATGCAGTTTTCTCGGGTTCAGCCCCAACATGGAGACCTACCGGACCGGATATTCTTTCGACATGTTGAACGGCATTTTTTCCCCCTCGCGCCCCATTCACACCTACACACTCGATGCCCGCGAAGCCGAAGTTTTCGCCCGTCTCACCCGTATGGATTTCAATAATCTTCGCCACTTCAAATTCAATCGGGGAGAGAGAAACGCCATACTCGACCGAATTTTAACATACTACCGGCTACACCAGCCCGACATTTCGGAGCTCCGGTCTCCCGAAATATTACGAGCCATATTCGACTAATATGCTGCAAAGGTTGACTATTACAAAATTTTATACTACTTTTGTCGACCGAAATGCCCTTGTAGTTCAATGGATAGAACGGAAGTTTCCTAAACTTTAAATCCGAGTTCGATTCTCGGCGAGGGTACAAAAAAAGGAATCCGAATCCGGATTCCTTTTTTTGTATTTATACGCTTATCTTTTTATTTTGCAGCAGCTTCTTTGGCAGCCTTTTTAGCGATACTACGTCGTTGGATTTCGTAAGCAATCGGAGTAGCCACGAACAAGGTCGAAGCCGTACCGACAATCACACCGAACAACATAGCAAATGTAAAGCTACGAATAACATCGCCACCCAAAATAAAGATACACAACAATACGATAGCCGTACTTAATGAAGTATTAAGAGTACGAGTCAACGTACTATTCAAAGCATCGTTAATAACGAGTGCACGGTCTCGTTTCGGATATAAACCCTTCACTTCACGAATACGGTCGAATACTACCACCGTATCATTTACCGAGTAACCGATTACCGTCAATATAGCTGCAATAAACGACTGATCCATCTCCATAGAGAAAGGTAATATACCATACAGCAAAGAATACAGCCCAATGATAGAGAACGCAGTAAAGGCCACAGAAGCCAACGTACCCACACTAAACGAAATATCACGGAATCGCAACAAGATGTAAAGAGCCATCGCTATCAACGAAAGAATGACAGCCCAGAATGCCCCCACCTTAATATCATCGGCAATGCTCGGTCCTACTTTCTGACGACTTTGAATCATATTTTCGGTAAACTCTTCATAAGAAGCATCCCCTAAAACACTCTTCATTCCCTCATAAAGTTTCGTCTCGATCTCTTTATCTATATTTTCATCTTGATCAGCAATACGATAGTTGGTCGAAATACGCACCTGATCGTCGCTCGTGATAGTTATCACCGAAAGAGAACTACCCTCGAAAGCTGGTTTCAGCATCTCACTGATTTCAACCGGTTTCACCGGTTTATCAAAACGAACTACATAATTACGACCACCCGAAAAATCAATACCCTGATTCAAACCTCTGATTGCCAAAGAACCTACCATAACTACAATGATAGCAATAGCAACCGTAAATCCGATTTTGCGCATACCGAGGAAATTAATTCTCGTATTCGTAAGCAAATTCTTGGATATGCGGGTCGTAAATGTAAGATTATTGAATTTACCTCTATTCAAACCGGCCTCGAAGATAAGGCGGGTAATGAAAATAGCCGTAAAGAACGAAGTAAGAATACTAACGATCAATGTCGTAGCAAAACCCTTGATAGGACCTGTCCCGTATACCAATAGAATGAAACCGGTAATAATCGTAGTCAAGTTCGAGTCGAAAATCGCAGAGAAAGCATGCTTGTAACCATCGGCGATAGAAGATTTCAAACTCTTGCCCAAACGAAGCTCCTCTTTGGTACGCTCGAATATCAGCACGTTGGCATCGACAGCCATACCCATCGACAAAACGATACCGGCAACACCCGAAAGCGTGAGCACCGCTTGTAACGAGGCCAAAATACCCATCGTGAAAAACAAGTTACATATAACACCGAAACTGGCGATAAGACCCGGAGTAGCCCCATACATCATGATCATATAGATCATCAGCAAGATGATAGCGGCGGCAAACGAAATCACACCGCTTTGGATAGCTTCCTGTCCCAACGAAGGACCGATAATATCCTCTTGAACAATAGTCACGGCAGCAGCCATCTTACCCGACTTCAACACGTTAGCCAAGTCCTTAGCCTCTTCGGGAGAGAAACCTCCGGTAATCTGCGAACTACCGCCCGAAATAGCCGAGTTGACATTGGGGAAAGAATATACCTGATTATCCAACACGATAGCAATCGCATTGCCGATATTGTCACGAGTAAGTTTTTCCCATACTTTGGCTCCCTCGGCATTCATGGTCATGCTCACCACAGAACCCTGTATCTTATCGAAGTCGTCACGAGCATCGGTTATTACATCGCCACCTAACGGAGCCTTGCCGCCTTTACCGGCTTTCAATGCGATAAGCTGATACATGGTTTGCTTTTCATCGATGGCTTTTACCGTCCAGCGGAGAATGAGGTCGCTCGGAAGAATATCGCGGGCGATTTTGCTTGCCAACATGGCATTCACCGCTGCCGTATCGGTCTTATTGACAATACCAATAACCGGAGATCCTCCGTAACTTTGTGTATAATTCATCAACGAAAGCAACGGATTCTGTTTACGGATACGCTCCATAGTTTCGGCTTCCGATGCCTCCTGCTGTAATTTTTTCTTCAACGACGAAGCCGTGCTGTCAGCTGCAACGGCTGCGGGATCGGGCGTAGCCTCGGCAACGACCGGAGCTTCTTCCTCTGCCGGCTCTTGCGCAGCATTGGCCGCAGCGATAGCGTTATTTACGGCATCGAGTTTCGGAGCAAGTTGTTCCAGTTTATACGTCTCCCAAAATTCGAGGTTAGCACTACCCTGCAACAATTTCCTCACACGCTCGGGTTCTTTGATACCCGGCAGCTCGATAAGAATAAGACCGTCCTTTTCCAATTTTTGAATATTGGGAGCGACCACACCGAAACGGTCGATACGAGTACGCAATACGTTGTACGAGTTATCCACCGCGCTATTCAATTCTTCGCGAAGAATTGAGATTACCTCGTCGTTAGTCGATCTGGGGGTTATTTTATCTTTTAACTGGAAAGTGCTGAAAATAGCCGAAAGTCTCACATTCGGATCTATCTTTTTGTATTCGTTGTAGAACGAAACAATAAAGTCGTTGTTCCCGGCCTGAGCAGCCTGAGCGGCAGCAATAGCTGCGTTGAAGTTAGGATCCGGGTTATTATTCGACAAAGATTTGAGCACGTCTGCCACAGAAATTTGCAGCGTTACGTTCATACCTCCTTTCAGGTCAAGACCCAAACCTATTTCCATTTCACGGCATTGCTGATACGTGTAATACCACCAATACACCTTTTCCGTAGAGATAGAGTCGATATAATGTTTATACTTAGCCTCATCGCCCGCAGCATACTCTTTCGCCTTATTATTGTAAATAGCGGTTACAACCGAAAACGAAAGATAGAACAAACAGATAAGTGTAAGCAAAACCGCAACGACTCTAATAAATCCTTTGTTTTGCATGTGACTATTACTTTATTTTTTGTTTAATGAATTTCGTATTTTTATCAAGGTGCAAAGATATATTATTTTTTCACAGAAGCCCAAAATTATTCGATTTATTTATTATTAGCGTTTTTTACACCGATAAAGCACAATCCCCCAAAGAAACATGAAAAAGAAAACGATTATATCTTTTTCAAGATTTAATATTATTTTTGTACTTCGGTTATAACCCGAGGCTCATGCCTCGACCGAAGCGCCGCATTTCCGATATTTCGACGTGACGGCAAATCGATTATTAACCCTATAAGTTATGCCCAATTATATGAACAAAATAGGAGGAGAGCCACAAGAGCGTAGTTCAAATATCGAACTTCTGAGAATACTTTCGATGTTCTTGGTTCTGACGATTCATTATATTCCCTACCGAACACTGCCGACACACGACACATTGGCTCACGATACGCTCGGCACACTGTTCGATCTCGAATTACGTAGTATCAGCTTCGTCTGTGTCAATTGTTTTATTCTCATCTCCGGGTACTTCGGTATCCGTTGGAAATTAAAATCTTTCTCCAACCTCCTTTTTCAAATATTGTTCTGGGCGATCGTATGCCCTATTATCGTATCCGCCGCAACCGATTCCTTCAACATGACCGACCTATTCAAGACATTATATCACAACACATTCTCCCGCTGGTTTATCGAAGCGTACATCGGACTATACATACTGGCCCCGATGATAAACCGCTTCATCGAAAAATCGACACATCGGGAGTTGGGTATATTCATTCTTGCTTTTTATCTGTTCAGCACCTTGTTCGGCTACTTGGGAAAAGCCTATGACTTCAACAAAGGCATGAGCATCATCAGCCTCGTGGGGCTATATTTGATAGGAGCCTATCTCCGCCGGAAACAAGACGGCATATTCGATCTCTCGAAATACGTCTATTTAGGTGTTTACCTCGTTACCGGATTCATTATGGTAGCCATCGCCGCCCTCATCTTGAAAGCAGGATTCACGATTACCCCTTATAGCTACCTCAACCCCCTTATCGTTCTCGAATCCATAGCCCTGTTCTTGTTCTTCAAAAAACTAAATATCGGTAGCATAAAATGGATCAACTATATCGCAGTTTCCTCGTTCGCCGTATATTTAATCCATAACGACCTCTCCATTAAACCCCTATACTGCGCAGCATGCGACTATATCGAAGCGCATTACACCCCATCATTCCCGTATGCCTTGCTGTTTATGGCGGGAGTATTCATCGTATCGGTAATGGCAGATAAAGTCCGGCTGTTCATATACAAACATACGCTATTGAAACTATTGAAATAAAAAAATTATACCCTCTCCTCGCCCGTCGGTTTGTGGGAGAGAGCAAGCAAAAAGGGAGAAAGTTAGATACCTCCTACTTGCTGCACAAAAATGCCAAACTATAAAATAAAAAGTACCACCCTCCTCCCTTGCCGTGTCCCGTAACATTACGGGGTGTTTTGCAACGCAAAATATAGGGGAGGGGTCCGTAGGACGGAGGGGTTAGCTCTACAAAAAATCCTATATACTATCTTTTTTAGCCTCCTTTTTCTTAGGAACTCGATTTACCCCCTGTGATGAAAAAATTGAAAATAGGCTGCACATCGGTAAAAATAAGTAAACTTGCTTTTGGTCTCGGTTTGCACTATCTTTGTCGCAAATAGATCGATTCGGCAAAACAGAACATAACTTGTTTCTGTTCTTATTTGTACTATCTTTACATAAAATATTCGACGATGAATCCGAAACACCCCCTTTCCACGATAACAATCTATCGGCTGGTCGCCTCGTTCATTCTGGCGATTTCCATATATTCCTGCGCCAACATGTCGAGACCCGGGGGTGGTCCCCGCGATGAAACACCGCCTGTATTCATCAAGAGCATGCCGGTTCCTAACGCATTGAACGTTTCGAAACAGAAAGTCGAAATCGAATTCGACGAAATCATTCAAGTAGACAAACCGTCCGAAAAAGTAATTGTCTCTCCCCCCCAAAAAGATATGCCCGAGATTCGTACTTCGGGACGTAAAATAACCGTGATTCTTAAAGACTCGTTACTACCCAACACGACCTATACCATCGACTTTTCCGATGCCATCATCGACAACAACGAGCGCAATCCGCTCTATGGATTCGCCTACTCCTTTTCGACCGGCCCCAAGATAGACTCTCTGCAAGTTTCGGGAATACTACTCAATGCCCGGGATTTGGAGCCCATAACCGGCATGTTGGTAGGATTACACAGCGACCTCGAAGACTCGGCTTTCCAAAAACTCCCATTAGAGAGAATAGCCAGTTCCGACGAATTAGGTCATTTCACGATACGAAATGTAACACCCGGCAAATACCGTCTATTCGCGCTGAAAGACATGAACCGGGACTACCGCTTCGACAACCCGTCGGAAGATATCGCTTTTCTCGATTCTATCGTTATTCCTTCGGCCGATGTTAAATTACACGTCGACACCATTTGGAAAGACAGCGTCACCATCGACACCATTATCGAATACAACCACACCCATTTCTATCCGAACGATATTCTGCTCACGGCATTCAACGAAGGATTCCAATCTCAATATCTCGATAAAAGCGAAAGAAAAGACCGTCGTAAAATCGACCTTTATTTCAAAGCCCCCGCCGATTCGTTGCCCAAGTTGAAACCGCTGAATTTCGAGCAAGAAGACTGGGCCATTCTCGAACGCTCGTTCCACAACGACACGCTACAATACTGGATAAAAGACTCACTCATTTACAACATGGATACACTTTTATTCACGGCCGAATATTTCCGTACCGACACGTTAAGACAATTGTCTCTCTACAACGATACGCTCAAATTCATCATGAAAAAAGTCAAAGCGCCCAAGAAAAAAGAAAAAAAGAAAGACAAGGACAACGACTCCATCGAAGTTCCCGAAATCCAATTCATGCAAATGAACGCCAAGATAAGCTCTTCTCTCGATGTTTATAAACCGCTTCGTTTTTCCTTTGCCGAACCATTGCAAACATACGATGCAGGGAAAATACATCTGGAACAAAAAAGAGACACCTTGTGGATACCTGTTGCCGACTCCCTGTACACATTCCTCCAAGACTCCATTGCTATCCGGGACTACACACTCACCTACAAATGGACTCCGGGAGAATCCTATCGCATCGTTATGGACTCCACGGCATTCACCAATATTTACGGACTATTCACGAACACCTATAAACAAGAATTCAAAGTCAAAGCCCTCGAAGATTACGCCAACCTGTATCTCTCTATTTCGGGCGTATCCGATTCCGCTTTTGTCGAAATTCTCGATTCAGGAGACAAACCCGTAAGAACGGCCCCGGTCATCAACGGAGGAGCCGAGTTCATGTATATGAATCCGGGTACTTACTACGCCCGCTTATTCATCGACCGTAACGGAAACGGGAAATACGACACCGGGAACTACTCCGAGAAACGACAGCCCGAAGAAGTTTCGTATTACCCACAGGAACTCGAACTGAAAGCCAATTGGGATATAGAACAGGATTGGGACATCTATGCGACACCGGTCGATAAACAAAAGCCCGAAAAAATAAAGAAAAACAAGCCCAAAGAGAAAAAACGGAATTACTGACAATCTTAATAACAAACCGCATGCTACGCCATCGTCATATGAAAAACACCGGGTCGTTACGCCGTATTGCTTTCGGGATTCTTTTTTGGAGTATGGCCAACGGAATTTATGCGCAAACGACTCCGGGTATGCAACCCGAATGGCTATCCTACGATGTCATATACCAACTGGGATTTCTCTGGAAGAGGGCAGCGACAGCTACGCTCCAACTCACCGAATACCCCGACAAATATACATCTGTTTTAAAAGCTCGTACACTCCCCTTTGCCGACAACATATTCAAGGTACGCGACACACTGGTATCCGATATGCAGCGAAACAAAGAACTGCTACCCATTTATTACGCCAAACTCGCTGACGAAAACGGGACTTACCGGAAAGACGAAGTAAATTATACCTACGATGGAAACTCGACCACGGGGAATATCCGCCTATATCGTCCCAAGCGCAACGTCATAGAGGACTATACACTCACCGAACCCGGTATAGTCTACGACATGCTGAGTATCTTTTACGTGATTCGCACCTTCGACTTCCGAGCGATGGAAATGTATCAAATCTATAATACCAAAATTTTCTCCGGTAAAAACCTCGAACACCTCGAAATAGAATATTTGGGACAGGAAATCCTCAAACAAAACAAAAAGGAATACAGCACCTACAAACTTCGCTTCCGATTCTATGACAGAACCGGCAAAAAGACCAGCGACAAAATCTCGGCATGGATCTCTACCGACAATAAACGCATACCCTTGAAAGTAGAAGGGAAACTCCCCTTAGGCTCTATGAAAGCCGTGTACACGGGAGAATAGAAACTATCTGTCATTTGGGCAAGAGCTAAAAACTGACCTCCTGCACATGCAGCGTGATAGGGAAGGTATCCGAGAGATGGAAAGGTTAGTTCTACAAAAATCCTATCTTTTTTAACCCCTCTCATCGTCGCTACCGTTCCTCTGTGTCTCCCCTATTGCTCCGCAACTCCCCGTAATACTACGGGACACGGCAAGGGAGAAGAACAAACACAATACACAGGAAAGTATTAACCTCCTCTGTGTTTTGCATAGCAAAATATAGGGGAGGTGTCCGCAGGACGGAGGGGTTAAAAAATATCCATAGCAGAGGAAGCATATCAAAACATCACTCTCTCCTTATGCTTCTGTAAAGGAATAGAAAGTACTCACAAAGCAAAAAGAAAGCACAAAAGACCGATCGAAGTGTCGCTTTTAATCCTCCCCCTCTGCTCATCGTAGATGAGATAGGGGGAGTGCACGTAAGGTAAGGGGGTTAAAATATAGAGGAGTTCTATAAATTAAAATATTGTAGTACAGTTGTTTATATGGTTCCAAGAGCGTAAATTTGCAGAAAATAAGAATTTTATAATGAACAAGTTATCCCGATACCGTAAGCTTCGTTATAATCAACTATTTGAGTCAGAGAATCGTGAATTGCGTTTGAATGAAATGGGCAATCCTCTTGAAGTGTTGTCTCAGTATGTTGATTTTGAGATCTTTCGTCCTACTCTTGAATCAGCCCTTTTTACCGGAGAGCGCAAAAGTAATGCCGGTCGTCCGCCGATAGACTGTATGCTGATGTTCAAGGTCTTGTTTCTTCAGCGTTATTATGGTTTGAGTGACCATCAGATAGAGTATCAGATAGTTGACCGTACGAGTTTCCGCAAGTTTCTTGGTATTGAATGTGTTGACGATGTTCCTGACGAGAAGACGGTGTGGAAGTATCGCGAACTCCTGACAAATACAGGCGTTTATGACAAGCTTTTTTCGGAATTTCATAGTTTCATGGAAAGTAAGGGTCTGCAATTCAATGAGGGTCGCATCATTGATGCCAGTTTTGTTATTGCCCCTCGCCAACGTAACACCCGTGATGAAAATGAGCAGATAAAACAGGGAGCGGGTGATAAGTTGTGGAATGACAATCCCCACAAGAAGTGCCACAAGGATGTAGATGCCCGCTGGACAAAGAAGCGTGATGAGACTTTTTACGGCTACAAGCAGCATACTAAAGTTGAGAAACGCAATAAGATCATACTTTCTTATGATACCACGTCGGCAGAAGTGCATGATTCCAAAGGCTTTGAAGGACTGCTGGATGAAAAAGACGAAGGCAAGGACTTGTATTTGGACGCCGGTTATGTCGGACAAGAGGAGATTGTAAAACAGCATAAGATGAATCCGATAATTTGCGAAAAGGGCTACCGTAACCGTCCGCTTACCAAGGAGCAGAAATCAGACAATAGGAAAAAATCCAAGACACGTTGCCTTGTCGAGCATGTATTCGGGTTTGAGGAACAAACCATGCGTGGACTTGTGGTGCGTACAGTAGGGCTTATTCGTGCTAAAGCCAATGTAGCACTCACCAGTCTTGTGTATAACATCAGTCGTTACACGCAAATAATCAGGCTGAAACCTGAGTTGTTGGGGTGAATTATGCCTGCACATCCAATTTTTACAACAAACACAAGTTAATTATTGTAAAAATTGGGGGGGTAGAAAATATTCGCTAAATTTGAAAGATTAAAGCTCACAAATTGGGCAGTTAAAGAGTTCTGCTGTCTGATACAAGAGGATAAATTGAATTGATAGAACTCACCTATAAAGAAAAGAACAAGATTCTCCCCTCCTTTATCGGGCAATAAAGCTACAAAAAGCGACTGCATTTCCGGGTTCTTTCTTTTCGGCGATGAAAGGAAAAAATAAATACCTTCTACTTCCTGTGTTCATGGCAAGATAACCCCGCCGTTCCGTAACACGCCAAACTTCGGGACAACCGTTCAGCCACCGCATCGCGTAAAGTCTGCGGAGACAAAACCTCAGCTTGCCAATACCCCAAAGCATACACCTCCTGTTCGAAATCGGGAGTGATTTTCAAACGGTAATGAAACGTAGAACTATGTTCGTTCCGGTCAAGTTCCTCTTGACTTTCGTGCAAAGGAAGTGTCCTCAAATAATTAGCTTGCAAAGCAGGGACACGCAGCACCACCTCCTGCGCCGGCATATCGTCGTGCGTAATCCCGAAACAATCCCGGAAATAATCGATGGGAGAAAAACTGTCGGGATAGACGAATGTACGGCTGCTCAATTCGAGAGAAGCAACCCGGTCCAAAGCATAAGTCTTGATTTTCCGATCCGTAAAATCCTTAGCGATGACATACCAACGCTGACGAAATAACTTCACGAAATAGGGAGCCGCCAATGTATGCGAACTTGTTACACGTCGGAATGAACGATACGACAAAATAAGCACCCGGTTCTCCTTCATCGCCTCGAAGACGATTCTCAAAAATTTCTGCCCCGAAGGTATATTCTCCAAAACGATTCGATTCCGCAACTCCTGACTCTCGTTCAGCATGTTACTCACCGCAAGCGTGTTCAATGCCCACACACGTGCACCGTTTCCCTGCAAAGCATCCGGGTCCTCGATGTAATATTCATACGTAGAAGCATCACACTCGATATTCACGTCAAACATCTCCTGTATGGCCTGACGATAATTCATAAACGTCCGTCGAGCCATCGGCTTGCCGTCCGAATATTCGCTCCGTTGCCACAACCCGTCTATCTCCCTGCGGGTAAGCCTTCCGTAACGCTGCAACGTATCGATCAGCCATACATACCGATTGAAAAGTTCTTTCGCCATAACACAAATCCTCTGTTTTATGATTCCAAAAGTAATACCTATCCCGCAATTTCACCAATCACCTAATCACTATTCCAAAATTTTCTCCCGATTCCGAGATCTATTTTCACTTACAACAGTACAACAAACAAACCACGCACATCAAGGTCCCCTCTATTTCACCCTTCAAAACGCCATAAAAGAATCATCGGAAAATATCGAATACATAGAAGCTGTTTTAAATTTATTCCGAGACAGATTGAGACCTATGTTGAAGCAGATTGGAGTCCGAGATATGCAGTCAATAGCGGGCTATTGACAAAAATCAAGGGATTCAAGATGCGAGACGGGGACTCAATATGGCCGGAACATACCTGCCTGCAATGATAATATTATTTCCCAATAAATTTAAAACAGCTTCTAAAAAAAGTATGCCCAAAAGTATTTAACTTTCGAGCATACCCCGCAATATTCCATTGGATCTCTTTTATTTCGTCGTCTTTTTCCGGGCCGGTTTCTTTTTGGCAGGAGCCTTGTCGGCATCCTCGACAATCTTCATGCAATCGGCGAACGTGAGCGATGCCGGTTCGGAACCTTTGGGTAATTTATAATTCTTCTTTTTATAAGCGATATACGGACCGAAACGACCGTTAAGCAGTTCGAGTTCATCATCTTCATCGAACTTCTTGATAAAGCGTTGACTTTCCTGCTCACGCTTTTGCTGAATCAACATTATCGCATCCTCTAACGAAACACCCTGTGGGGTGAACTCTTTGGGCAACGATACATATTTGCCGTCGTGACGAATATACGGACCGAAACGGCCAATACCCACGACAACGGTTTTACCTTCGAAATCGCCTAAGGTTCGGGGCAAATCGAACAGTTTCAAAGCCTCTTCCAGTGTAATCGTGCTCATCGATTGTCCTTTGAGCAACGAGGCAAACAACGGCTTCTCCGTATCTTCGGGAGTACCGATTTGTACCAACGGACCGAAACGGCCTATCTTCACCGATACGGGACGACCGCTTTTCGGGTCCGTACCCAATACCCGTTCGCCCACTTTATGCTCCAACCGCAAAGCGAGAGCGCTCTCTACCACCGGGTGAAAGAGTTTGTAAAAATGATCTATCTCATCGTTCCACACGGTTTTTCCCTCGGCAATATCGTCGAATTGCTGCTCGACATTCGCCGTAAAGTTATAATTGAGAATATCGGGGAAATACTCCGTCAAGAAATCGTTGACGACAACTCCTATATCGGTGGGAAGCAGTTTGCCTTTATCGGCTCCTGTGAGCTCGGTTTTCTCTCCCGATTCGATTTTCCCATCGTGCAGCGTCAACATACGATATTTCCGCTCCGTTCCTTTCCGATCGCCCTTCTCGACATATTCGCGTTGCTGTATGGTCGAAATGGTTGGTGCATAGGTAGAAGGCCGACCGATACCCAGCTCTTCCAATTTACGAACCAGACTGGCCTCGGTATAGCGGGCGGGAGCTTGCGAGAAACGTTCCGTTGCCGTGACCGACGACAATGTCAGCACATCGCCTTTCGCCAATGCAGGTAACATCTTGTCGTTTCCTTCTGTATCGCCTTCGTCATCGGTAGACTCCATATACACTTTCAGGAAACCGTCGAATTTCAAGACCTCGCCCACGGCGACGAAGTGTTCTTTCCTTCCCGAAACGGCGATGGTCGCAGTCGTCTTTTCCAACTCGGCATCGCTCATTTGCGAAGCGATCGTACGTTTCCAAATCAATTCATACAATCGTTTTTCCTGAGAGGAAGCATTGATTTCGTGATGGCTGATGTACGTGGGACGTATTGCCTCGTGCGCTTCCTGTGCTCCTTTGGTATGCGTATGGTAATTTCGAATATGCAGATATCTCTCGCCCAAAGTTTTCACAATCTCGTCTTTGGTCGTATTTATAGCCAGCGATGACAAATTCACCGAGTCGGTACGCATATAGGTGATATGTCCAGCCTCATAAAGCCGTTGAGCCACCATCATGGTTTGAGCCACGGAGAAGCCCAATTTCCGGGCAGCTTCCTGTTGCAATGTGGAAGTGGTGAACGGAGCCGCAGGCGATTTCTTTGCAGGTTTCACCGTCACGTCTCCGATAGAGAACTGTGCGGTCTTGCAGGCTTCGAGCAAAGCCTTCGCCTCGTCTTCGGTTTTCAATCGTTGGCTCAATTCGGCCTTTAACAATTCCCCTCCGGGTAACAAAAATTCCCCAATCACCCGATAGGCTGCTTCGGGCTTGAACGCCGAGATTTCTCGCTCCCGTTCTACAATCAAGCGCACTGCGACCGATTGTACACGACCGGCCGACAAAGCGGGCTTCACCTTTTTCCACAGAACAGGCGAAAGTTCAAATCCCACGATACGGTCGAGTACCCTGCGAGCCTGCTGGGCATCTACCCGATTCAAATCTATATCCCGGGGATTCTCAATAGCATGAAGTATGGCATCTTTGGTAATCTCATGGAATACAATCCGTTTCGTTTTCTCCGGTTTCAATTTCAACACTTCGAACAAGTGCCATGCGATAGCCTCTCCCTCACGGTCCTCATCGGAAGCCAGCCAAACCATATCCGCTTTGTCTGCCTCCTGTTTCAGCGTTTCCACCAACTTTTTTTTGTCGGCGGGGATTTCATAAATAGGTTTATAGTTATGCTCGATATCCACACTGAAATCCTTTTTTTTGAGATCACGGATATGCCCGTAGCTCGAAAGGACTTCGAAATCCTTTCCCAAAAACTTTTCAATGGTTTTAGCCTTTGCCGGAGACTCTACGATTACCAAATTTTTTGCCATATGCGCAATGTTCGTTCAAATTTTGCGCAAAATTAGAAAAACAGATTGTAATACAGAGCTTTTTTCTACTTTTTTATTAAATAATGTATATCGCACACATTTTGAATCGTTCCTACCATGTAGAGTTTTTGTCGCATATCCTCCCCAACGCCATTCTCCTATACTATTCCCTCCGAAAAAGCTGACGAGATAAATCCTGTTTTTAAACTACCCACTCGTCCCATGAGTACTCCCGACACGGTGGGAGAGGTTAAATCCTTCTTCTCCCCTACCGTGTCCCGTAGCATTACGGGGAGTTGCATTAGCGGTATAGGAGAGACACCGAAGAAACGGTAGTTTCTGAGGAGGGGGCTAAAAAAGACAGCGTATAGGATTTTTTTTGTAAAGCTAACCCCTCCGTCCTATGGACACCTCCCCTATATTTTGCATAACAAAACACAGGGGAGGAGGGTGGTACTTTTTATTTTATAGTTTGGCATTTTTGTGCAGCAAGTCGAAACTATCCAATCTTCTCCCCTGCCGCGTCCCGTAGTATTGCGGGGTGTGGCGTTAGTCATATAGGGGAGGTGGCACACATAGTGATGGAAGGGTTAAAAATGTCGAGAACAGACCTCTTACCCTCAAAATTTCAAATCGACCCCGAACATGAAATTGATGCCTTGTGCCGGCATACCGTAAAGAATATCGTATTTCCGGTTCAGCACATTGTCGGTAAGTCCGTAAAGCGAAAACCAAGAAGTGAAAGCATACGAGGCTTTCAAGTGAACGAGATGTATATCGGAGAGCTTTCCGAGATTTGAATACTCCCGACCCGCAGCAAACTCATATCCGGCTTCGAGCGTGAACGGGCGAACAGGCATATAACGGATATTCACTCCTCCTTCCCACTGCGGACGGTTATACGAAATCGTCTCCCCCCCATCGGCGGTCTTCCATCGGTGATACCCGACCTTCGCCGAAGCCTCCAATTTCGTACCGTAACGATAAGATACATCGAGCTCTGCTTTCAAAGCATTGGCATCGATACCCCAAAAACGCGACACACCTGTAAACTCTCCGTTCAAATCTTCGGGCAAAAGGAACAACGCCTTTTTACAAATTTCATAACCGCCCGAAAGCCCTACGGAAAATCCGGGCAATGCGTTAATACGTATTCCCAATGAGGCATCCAACGGCACATACGTATTATCTACCTGTGTCGACAGATTGAAGTAGAGCGTATAGGCCGAAACACTTCGCCACGTATTCAGTTTCTTCCCGCCCGTAAAAGCCGTATAAAACTGTACATCGGGAACTATCGTCCAATCGAATCGAACATCGGGAGAGAATCGCAAAATAGTTCCGTTGTTGAAAGAAACATCGGCCTTGACACCCATAGCAAAAGCCACGTGTTCATTCCGCCAGTCATACCGGGGATTCAATGAAATCATACCGTAATTCGCTGCCGACTGCAACCGGCTGTAACCCACATAATCGAAAGAACCGTCCAAAGAAATAGAGCTACGTCTGTCGATCGGCGCAGACAGTGTAAAGTCTGCATTTACTAAATTCTCGGCAGCCCCTTTTTCACCTTGTAAATATCCCCGGTGATACCCGTACCGGTAATATGCCAATGAAACTTTATAAAGTAGGTCCGACTCTCCGGCAGTCGAGGCTATATGGCTTTTCAAGAAGAACCGGTTTATCTCTTGGTTAGGCGAAGATATTCCCGTCAAACCGGAGTATCGCAATCCGTAATAGTTGAAGGAGTCGTAACGATAACCGCCGCTTATTCCCAAATCCAGCTTCCCGAAGGAGTGAAGATAATTGGCGCCCACTCGCTCTTCGAGCCGGTGCATCTTCTTCGAGTCGGGATAGTCCTCCGTTAACGATTGATTGTAATCCACCGTTCCGCAAGTAGAGCGATGTTGCAACCACACACCCAACTTGTCTTTGTCATTCTGCAAAATACGATAACCGGCATTCCCGACCATATTCAGGTAATTGCCTATCCCGAAATCCACGTATCCCCTCGATTGGTTTTCTTCGGTTTTTTCTCCGAAACCGCCGGGAGCCAACAAGACAGCGCAAGGTTCGAGGGGAGCCGGAACCGTCCAGTCGCTATACCGTATAGATTGTTTGGTTACCGTCGGTGCTTCCACTTCGGGCAATGTATTGATTTTAGACGCATCGCGCACGATAGGTGTAAAATCTTTTTCTATGGTTACTTCCCGCCGCAACGAATCGGAACGTACCTGTGCCGACAGGAAGAATGGGAAAACCGATATGATTAAAAAAGAAAACCGTTTCATAAGCCATACATATTGTATCGTTCAACTACTCTGTTTGTCCCAGCTTGCTCAACTTCTTGTCTATCCGGGAAATAATATCGTCGTCGCTGGCCGGATAGTTATTCCGCAAACTTTGCAAATATTGACGGGCTTGGAAAGTCTCGCCCCGTTTTTCATAAATGTCGGCCATGAGCAAGAATGCCCGAGCCAACCAATAATTGTGGGGAGTACCTTTGTCGATAAAAGTATTCAGCGTCTTTTCGGCCGTATCGATCGCTTTGTTGTCGAATTGATATTGGGCCAATAAATAGGCACTTTGCGCCCCGTAAATCGAACGGGTATCTTTCGAAAGCTCCCGCCAGTCATCGGCCGCATTTTCTCCCTTTCCCGTATGGAAATAGGCATCGGCACGAGCAAACAAAATCTCTTGCCGCAAATCGGGAGAAAGTTTGCTTTCGCTCAACAACTTGTCGGCAACCGTTACCACCTCGCCATATTGCCGCTTATTCCGGGCAATACGAAGCATACCCAACCGGGCGGCCTGTTTGTTCTCGCCGACAGTCGCTTTCTTCTCCAACTCCTTGAATCCGGCAAAAGCCTCGTCATAACGAGCTTTCAAATAAAGTATCTCGCATTTGCGGGCCAATGCTTCTTCGGCAAACTCGCCGTCGGGACTGTTCGTCACCACATAGTCGAACGCTGGAAGAGCTTTGTCGTAGTCTTTCGCTGCAAACGATACTTTCCCGATATAGTAATTAGCCGGAATCAAAAACGCGCCCGACGGATAATTTCGTACATACTTCTCCAACGAAGCGATACCTTTCCCCGTCATATAAGTGCGCTCGGCTGCCATATACGACAAAGAATCCAATTCGCTCACAGGGGCCTGCTCCGACCGTCCCACGCTATTCAGATAGTTAGCGTAGGCATCGACTGCATCTTTCTCTACATATACCGATTTGAGGTCGGCGACCGCTATGCGAGCCTCCTCGCTGGTCGGATAACGCTCTATCACTTGCTGGTAAGCAGCCACCGATTTGTCTGTCTGCCCGTTATTGAAATAGACCATACCCAACTGCAAACCTCCCTTGCGGGCAATCGCGCTCTGGGGATAATCGGCGATTAACTGTTTGTAACATACGATAGCATCGTTATTCCTATTCAATATCGTATAAGCCTGTCCCTTTTCGAACCATGCGTTCGCCAGATACCCCGAACGGGGATAATCTACAATCAATTTGTCCAACAACTCTATTTTGCGTTCGTGATTCCTCTGCAATCCCGCCATGAAAGCTTTTTGAAAAAGGGCATAATCTCCGTTCGCGACATCGGTCTCTTGGGCCCGGGCATAATACTGCTCGGCATCGGCGAACCGACGGGCGTAATAATAGCAATCGCCTATCCGGGAATAGGCATCGGCAAGCATGCTTCGATTTCCTCCGGTCTGTACAGAGACATACCGGGAAAAACCGTCGAGGGCTTGCGAGAAGTTATGCTGTTTGAATTGACAGTAGGCCCAATCGTACCAAGCCAGCGAATACATTTCGCTCCGCTTGTCCTTGCTGGAAGAAAGATATGCCGAATAATTCCGGGCAGCGATGTCGTATTGTTCCCGACGATATTGGCACTCGGCGAGCCAAAACGCAGCCTTACCCCGTATATCGGTATCATAGTTTCCCACAGCGATCGCCCGGCTAAACAAACTTTCGGCATCGGCGATACGGGCATTGGTGAAAGCCTCCGTCCCCAACTGGAAAAGAATGCGCTGCTTGGCGGCGAGTATTTTCCCGTCGGGCTTCCGTATTTTATCGATAGACGCCAGTGCCGACCGATAATTACGGGTCGTCATGTAAACTTCTACCAAATAGTCGTTAATCTTGTCGGCATAGCGAGAACCGGGAAACTCGTTCAAGAAACGTTCGAACACACCCACCGAGTTATCGAAAGGCGAAGCCGTGCGATCATACAGGCAGAGCGCATAGTTGTAAAGCGCCGTTTCCCGAACCTGACGGTCGTAATTCCCTTGTGAAGCCATCTCGAACGCCATGCGGGCATTATTTTTATCTCCCGCTCGCAAATAGGCTTGCCCGATATAAAGATAAGCATTTTGAGAAAGAGCATCGTCCACGCCGGTCACACGCCCCAAATAATCGATCGCCTCGCTATCTTCTCCCCGGCGATAGGCCATGACACCCATGACATAAAGAGAAGAGCGTTCGGGTTTGCGACATCGTTGCAAATACCTTTCCAAATATTCCGTCGCCGCTTTATCGTCTCCTTCTTGATAAGCGCTTTCGCCGAGCAACCGAAGAAGCTCGGTGTATAAGTCGGCATCAGAAGACGGACGGGACAACAACGCTTTACCCTCGGACAATACCTGTGCGAAACGTTTTTGCCCGAAATAAATCTGCAACATGTGCAGCCGTGCGGCATATCCGAAACTCCTGTCGTCCGCCACTTTCGAAAATCCGCTTAAAGCGGCTCTATCGTCTCCCTCGTTCATCTGTATATACGAAAGGTAGAACGTGGCTCCTGTCCGAAATCTCTCTTTCCCGATTAGAAGCTGAAACAGCGGTTTCGCCGCATCGGGATTACCGGTCTTCAACAAAGAACATGCCGTGCGATATCCCCACCGGTCCTCCTCGTCGCCGGTCAACAGACTCACATTTACCGTCTGATAGGTTTTCAAGGCTTTTGCATAATCTTGGCTGTCGTAATAATAATCGGCCAATGCCAACCGAGCCTGCAAAGTATGTTTAGAATCCGGATAATTTCGCAAAAAATCCGTTAACCGCCGTACAGCCTGCGGCGAATAATTGCGGGCTTCCGAAAGAGCGATATACCAGTCGGCCGTTTCCCGCTGCTCAGGCGACAAATCGCCTTCACAAGCCTCTTTCATCACATCGGCACAACCCGCGTAGTTCTTCTCTTGAAAGAGAAAGATTCCCCTATCTATCAAAGCCCTGTCATCGTTATAAGCCGGGATTCCCGGCTTGGCGGCCAAAAGCTGTCCGGTGCATACGATTCCACAAAGTATAACTATCGCCCGTTTCATGAACATCTTTATTTTGTATTAAGTTCCGAACTATCCACCCATTTAAATAATTTATCCGACGGTCGTATCTTCTCATCGATACGCATCGAGAACCGCTCTCCTTTTACCGTCTTTTGTACCGGTTTCAAATCGACTCGTATCTCTTCCACCTTGCGGATAAGCGCACCGGTCGTCGGGCCGGTGACGAGTATCTCGTCTCCCACGCTCAACGAACCGCTCTCCATGAGAAATTCGGCCACACCGAGGTTGGAAAAATACTTCACACCCTTGCCTATATATATCTTTCGTTTCGTGGCTCCCGAGCCATAATTATGAGTCCATTCGCCCAAGCGCTGACCTAAATAATATCCGTTCCAGAACCCTCGATTAAAGACGGTAGCGAGTCGTTCGTCCCACAGTGCAATCTTCTCGTCGGTAAAGTCGTCGTTCAAATAAGACTCGATGGCCTCGTTGTAACACGAAACGACCGTACGCACATATTCCGGTCCCCTTGCGCGACCCTCGATTTTAAATACCCGCACCCCCGAATCGATCAGTTTGTTCAGGAAATGTATCGTTTTCAAGTCCTTCGGCGACATGATGTAAGCGTTGTCCACTTCCAACTCGTTACCGGTCTCCTTGTCTTTCACTTCGTATGAACGGCGGCAAATCTGCATACAAGCCCCCCGATTCGCCGAAGCATTCATTTCGTGAAGGCTCAAATAACATTTGCCGGACACAGCCATGCACAATGCCCCGTGACAGAACATCTCTATACGTACCGGTTCTCCGCCCGGCCCCACGATACGATCCCGCAAAATAGCTTCGTGAATACGGGTTACCTGTTCCATATTCAACTCCCGGGCCAGCACCACCACATCGGCAAAACGGGCATAGAATCGCAACGCCTCGGTATTGGAAATATTCAGCTGGGTCGACAAATGCACCTCTACCCCTATCTCGCGGGCATAGGTCATAGCCGCCACATCGCTGGCGATAATAGCCGAGAGCCCGGCCTCCTTCGCCGCATCGATAATACGATGTAACAGAGGTATATCTTCGTCGTAGATAACGGTATTGACCGTCAGATAACTCTTTATGTGATGCTCGTTACAAATACGCACGATCTCGTGTAAATCGTCTATCGTAAAATTATTCGACGAACGGGCTCGCATATTCAGCCCCTCGATACCGAAGTACACCGAATCGGCCCCTCCCTGTATAGCCGCCGTCAAAGAATCGTACGAACCCACCGGCGCCATAATTTCAAAATCGCTTCTCTTCATCATAAACAAACCGTTCTATTTCCCGGTGATTATTTTTCGTATTTCGTTCAGTTTATTCAATGCTTCTACCGGTGTAAGGTTATTGATATCGACCTGTAAAATTTCGTCCCGAACCTGTGAAAGCACAGGATCGTCCAGTTGGAAAAAACTCAACTGCATGCCGCCTCTCGACGAAGCGATTTCGGCGGTAGGCTTGGCGATACCGTTCTGGCGGTTCTCCGACTCCAACTGTTTCAAAATCTGGTTGGCCCGCTTGACGATGCTCTGGGGCATACCGGCCAGCTTCGCCACATGGATACCGAAACTGTGCTCACTCCCGCCGCGTACCAATTTCCGCAAGAATATCACCTTGTTGTCGACCTCTTTTACCGAAACGTTATAATTGACAATGCGTTTATAAGTACGTTCCATTTCGTTCAGCTCGTGATAATGGGTAGCGAACAATGTTTTGGCACGAGCTTTGGGGTGTTCGTGTATGTGCTCGACAATAGCCCACGCGATAGATATACCGTCGTAAGTACTCGTTCCCCGTCCCAACTCGTCGAACAGAACCAAACTCCGCTCCGACAGATTGTTGAGAATATCGGCTGCCTCGGTCATCTCGACCATAAAGGTAGATTCGCCGAGCGAGATATTGTCCGATGCCCCTACACGAGTGAAAATCTTGTCCACAATCCCTATCTTAGCGGCCTCGGCCGGAACGAAACTTCCTATCTGAGCCATCAGAACAATCAAAGCGGTCTGGCGCAACAACGCCGATTTACCGGCCATGTTGGGTCCCGTTATCATCATGATTTGCTGCTTGTCGTTGTCGAGCTCGACACTGTTGCTGATGTAGGGTTCGCCCGGTGGCAACTGTTTCTCGATAACCGGGTGACGTCCTTCCTTGATGTCGATAACCAGCGAATCGTTTACTTCGGGACGAATATACCGGTTTTCCACGGCCGACTTCACGAACGACAACAAGCAGTCGAGCCGCGCAATGAGATTGGAATCGAGTTGTATGGCAGGAATATACTCCGTCAATGCAAGAATCAAATCATTGAACAACTGCGTTTCCAATGAAAGAATCTTCTCTTCTGCCCCCAAAATCTTCTCCTCGTATTCTTTCAACTCTTGGGTGATATAACGCTCTGCGCTCACCAACGTCTGCTTTCTGATCCAATCGGAAGGAACCTTGTCCTTGTGAGTATTGCGCACTTCGATGTAATACCCGAATACGTTGTTATACCCGATTTTCAAGCTGGGAATACCCGTTTTCTCACTCTCGCGCTGCTGCACGTGCAACAAATAGTCTTTCCCCGAATAGGAAATTTCTCGCAACTCGTCGAGTTCGTCGTTCACCCCCTTGCGGATAATTCCTCCCCGATTCACCAAATTGGGCGCATCGGGATTAATTTCATGCTCGATTCGGTCCCTGATGATCGTACAGCAATTCAGTTGCTCCCCGATACGTTGCAATACAGGTTCATCGCTCTGCTCGCAAACAGCCTTGATAGGCTCTATCGCCGACAATGCCACCTTCAACTGAACCACCTCGCGAGGCGAAATACGCCCCACCGCTACTTTCGAAATGAGGCGTTCCATATCGCCTATCGTATCGAGTTGCGGATCGATAACCTCCCTAACTTCGGGGTGACGGAAAAAGAACTCCACTCCGTTCAACCGATCCTCGATAGGCTTCACATCTTTCAACGGAAAGACAACCCACCGTTTGAGCATACGTGCCCCCATCGGGGTGACAGTCCGGTCTATCACGTCGAGCAGGCTCTTTCCCCCTTCGTTCATCGGAGAAAGCAATTCGAGACTCCGCACCGTGAATTTATCCAATCGCACATACCGCTCCTCCTCGATACGAGACAGCGATGTAATGTGCGAAATCTGCGTATGCTGCGTAATATCCAAATAATGAAGCAGAGACCCCGCGGCGATAATGGCGTTGGGCATATTGTGAATTCCGAAACCTTTGAGATTTTTCGTCTCGAAGTGACGTAATAAGCGATCCGAAGCGGCATCCTCGGTATAAACCCAATCGTCCAACTCGAAAGTAAAAAAACGGGAACCGAAATGCTCCTCGAACAATTTCCGTTTCGTGCGTTCGAACAGCACCTCTTTCGGAGAGAAATTGCCCAACAACTTGTCCACATAGTCGAAATCTCCCTCGGCGGTCAAGAACTCACCCGTCGATATATCGAGAAAAGCCACACCCACTTTGTTACCTTTCCCGAAATGAACACCCGCCAAGAAATTATTCTCTCGGTGATCGAGAATATTGTCGTTAATCGACACACCCGGTGTTACCAATTCCGTAATGCCGCGCTTGACCAATTTTTTTGTCAGTTTCGGGTCTTCCAGCTGTTCGCAAATAGCCACCCGTTTTCCGGCACGCACCAATTTGGGAAGGTAAGTATCGAGAGCATGATGGGGAAAACCGGCCAACTCCACATACTGGGCGGCTCCATTTGCCCGGCGAGTCAATGTAATCCCCAATATTTCCGATGCCACCAAAGCATCGTCCGAAAACGTTTCATAAAAGTCTCCCACCCTGAAAAGCAATATCGCATCGGGATGCTTGGCTTTCATCTCGATATACTGTTTCATCAGCGGAGTTTCGACAATTTCCTTGGCCACGATATATTTCTTTTATATTCGTATGAATAATCCTGTTTAAGAGAAACAAAGATAACATTTTCGACCGGAATTGTGAAATTAAAAAAATGTAAGAAACCGTTTTTATTTTTTTTCTATTCCCCTCTTCATCGCTGCCACTCCCCGTTTCCTCCTCTCCCCTGCGTTTCGAAAAACAAAAAGTCAGCTCTTAAAACGACGAGTAAGATTTATGCTTCTCTATTGAAACAGCCCTCCCGCCAGACCTTGTAACATTCGAAACATTTCGCTCCTCCCCTTGCCGTGTCCCATAGCATTACGGGGTGTTTTACAACGCAAAATATAGGGGAGGTGGCACGTAGGGACGGAGGGGGTTAAAGAAATACCAGCAATAAGAGCAACAGAGGCAAGGCTCCTCTCCCCCGCTCATCGTAGATGAGATGGGACGAATACTCACAGGACAGAAGGACTGAAAAAACAGTAGAGCGATACCATCGAAAGATTCCTACACTCCTCCCCTGCGTTTTGTTGACAAACAAAATATAGGGGAGGTGGCCGTAGGACGGAGGGGTTAAAGAAATACCAGCAAGAGCAGAGGCAGGGCTCCTCCCCCTGCTCATCGTAAATAAGATGGGACGAATGCCCACAGGACAGAAGGATTGAAAAAACAGTAGAGCGATGCCATCGAAAGATTCCTATACTCCTCCCCTTGCCGTGTCCCGTAGCATTACGGGGTGTTTTGCAACACAAAATATAGCGTAGGACGGAGGAGTTAAAGAAATACCAGCAGTAAAAGCAACAGAGACAAGACTTCTCCCCCCCCTGCTCATCGTAGATGAGATGGAACGAGTTCACCACCGACAAACTATACTTTCAGGAAAATATTTTTCCGATACAGAAAATAAAGGAAGAACCAGCAACAAGCGACATATCCTGCACGAAGGACGACCGCACCGGCAGGCTCACCGGCACATTCTCCCACCCATTGGGATATACCTCCGAACAAAAACTTATTCATGTGAGAAAATCCTACCACCTGCTGCGCCAGATAAATCGTTATCGAATTTAGTCCTATCACTCGGAAAAAGAGAGTCCACGATTTCCACCCTTTCACATCGACGATATAATAGAACAAAGCGAACAACAAGAACGAAAGTCCTCCCACGAAACAGGTAAACGAACTGCTCCAAAGCATTTTGTTAATCGGGAATACGGTATTCCAAACCAGCCCTATGGCGACCAACACAACCCCGATTCCCGACAACAGCAAACTCTTTCTCTCTCCGCTTCCCAAGCGGGTGGAACGGACGATTTCCCCCGCATAAATTCCCAATAATGCCGTGACTATCGCCGGAAGCGTGCTCAGTAAACCCTCCGGGTCGAAATTACCGTATATCAATTTCCCCGGCAAACAATGCCGATCGATATATCCGACCAGATTCCCTTCGATAGAAAGAGGGGAAGCCCCCGCAGCATCGGGAGCCGGCACAAAAGCCAACAGCAACCAATAACCCACCAAGATAAAGACAATCAAACCATATTGTACCGACTTTTTCAAACTCATGTAAATGAAAGCCCCGAACATCCACGCCAGCCCGATACGCCCCAAAACGCTTGCCAAACGCACATCGGGGAAATTCAACTGTAAGAATCCGTTATACAAGAATCCCAGCAAAACGAGGGTGACACCCCGGCGGAGAACCCTCAGGTAAATGTGTTTGTCGCTCGATCCGCTCCCCCTTTGCTTGGCCAATGAAAACGGGAAAGATATACCTGCGATAAACAAGAACAGAGGGAATATCATATCGTGTTGGGTAAACCCGTCCCACGGGACGTGCCGCATGTGCCCCGCTATGACATCGCCCACCGCCGTCGGGTGCAAGGCATTCAAGGCGACTACCAACGGGGCGAAACCCATAATAAAAAGCATATCGAATCCCCGAAGGGTATCCAATGACAACAAACGTGTGTTTTTCTTTGTTTCCATATCCGAATTCTATTTTTCTGTATAGTATACAAGCGACTCGGCTCGTTTATCCAATGATGCGTTATACTCCCTAATCCGCACCCGCAGCGATCCCGACCGAATGTATGTCTCTGCCTATTTCGACAACAGCTTTTTTATCCGTTCCACATCGTCTTCCCGTTCCGGGGGAATAATTCCCCGTTGATAGAAATCTTCGAAATCCGAGAGAAAGTCCTCTTTTAGCTCTTCCTTGTATCGCAGGTATATCTCTTCCGCCTCGGCATATCGACCTTGAAAAAGAAGGGATGCCGCAAGATTTGTATAAATGGTATGATGAGTAGAATCATATTTTGCTCCCTCACGGGCATACCGTTCAGCTTCTTCAAAATTACCCTGAGCGAGAAATAAGAATGAAAGGTTATTGCATGCTCGTACTAAATACGGCTCGTACACTTGTGGATCCGCTACCGTGAGCCGTTGATAAACCTTCAAGGCAGAGAGATACATCTCCCCACTCTCCTCATAACGTTGGATATTGTAATACAAACAACCTAAGTTATACTGAGTATCTGCCAAATCCGGCTCGTAGACCTGTGGATTCGCCACTGCAAGTCGTCGTCGGATTTCCATGGCGGAAAGATACATCTTCTCGCTCTCCTCATAACGTCGGGTATCGCTGTACAAACAGCCTAAGTTATATTGTGTCCTTGCCAAGCCCGGCTCGTAAACCTGTGGATTAGCCACAGCAAGTCGTCGTCGAATCTCCATGGCAGAGAGATACATCTCCTCGCTTTCCTCATAACGCCGGGTATCGCTGTACAAAATACCTAAATCATTTTGAGTCTCCGCCAAATCCGGCTCGTAGACTTGTGGATTCGCCGCTGCGAGTCGTCTATAAATCTCCACGGCGGAGAGGTGCATCTTCTCGCTATCCTCATAACGTTGGATATCGCTGTACAAAAGACCTAAATTATTTTGAACCATTGCCAAATCCGGTTCGTAAACCTGTGGATTCGCTACGGATAACCGTTGATAAATCTCCACGGCGGAGAGGTACATCTTCTCGCTATCCTCATAACGTCGGGTATCTCTGTACAAATTGCCTAAATTATTTTGTGTCCTCGCCAAATCCAGCTCGTAAACCTGTGGATTCGCTATCGTGAGCCGCTGATAAACCGTCAAAACAGAGAGGTACATCTCCTCGCTTTCCTTGTAGCGTTGGGTATCTCTGTACAAATTACCTAAGTTATTTTGAGTCATTGCCAAATCCGGCTCGTAAACCTGTGGATTCGCTACGGATAACCGTTGATAAATCTCCACGGCGGAGA
>OGQW01000481.1_pt1 | contig 29818 bp, 24 predicted proteins | sample 1553301 | NCBI WGS metagenome assembly OGQW01 (sample SAMEA2579974, study PRJEB22360) | human gut metagenome
ATGGTTCTTTCCATACAGTATCATATATCTGCTCTTTGCTAAATACTACTCCGGCATTTTGAGCTAACAACAATAGAATTTCAAACTCAGTATATGTCAGTTCAATCTCATTTTCCTCACGAACCACGTTCCGCTTATACTTATCAATACAAAGTCCTTCAAATTGAAGTATACCTCTATCTTCATATTCCAAAATCTCTGTTCTATTACCTATACACGACAAAATACGGGTAAGAATATCCTCTTCATTCTCCTCAAAAGTTAATAATAAAACTTTCACATTTTTATATCTCTCCTACCAACTATGCATCATAATTCGTTGATTGTTGCCGTAATTGCCATATTGCGAATACGTTTTGCTGGAGCATATATTGCCACAATACATGAGAAAACAACCAGTAAAAGTACAATTGCAATGGTAGCAAAAGGAATATTCCATGAACCACCAAAATGAGTAATAACAATCTTCGTATAAATCAGATAGTGGAGCAGCAATCCAAGTATAATTCCGACAGTAGTACCACAGATAGCGTATGTGGCTGCTTCCGCAGTTATCATTTTTGTAACCTGCCTGCTTTCCATGCCAACAGCACGCATAGCCCCATATTGTTTAATTCTTGCTGATACCCCCATTGAAACGCTGTTCATAATATTCAATATGGTTATTAGTGAAATGATAGCAAGAAAACCGTATGCCGCAATTCGGAACACCCAATAGGAACCATTTACTTCATCATTTTGTGCTCTGCTGTCCGCAACTACATTTCCTTCTGATAGCTCATAAATTTTATTTACTGCCGTATCAGATACATCTTTTTCCAATACAACACTTAACATAGCATATCCTTGTTCGCCCATTAGACGTGTGTAAGTTTCCTCCGAACATACCACAACTGCCGAACCGCTAACACTCCCCACCCCCTCAGACACAACGCACGCAACCTCAAGTTCTTCTGTACCTATTTTTATTTTATCTCCCACATTTAGTCCTGTTTGGTCACTGTAAACCGCCATTACATATTGAGAATTTCCGTACACTTTTGATATATTTCCGCTTACAACAGATTTCTTAAAGCTGTCCATCATAGCGTCCTCGTGAGAAAATAAATCAATCGTTGATACATTTCCGTTAATTTCTGTCGGATATTCTGTGCTATACATCATGCCAAAAACAGATTCTACTCCAGATATATCAGAAATTTTTTCTGATATGCTTTTATCTATGGAATTAGATTCATCTTGACTGCTAATCGTAATGTCAGGAGTAAAATCACTCACTGATGGAAGCAATTTATGAACAATATCAAGACACGCCGAAAAAGTCAAAAAAAGCATGATTGTAAGTGCAAAGGAGCCTGTCATAAGGATTAGGTTTTTCTTTGTTCTGATTGCATGGTGAACGCCCAAAGAAGTTTCTACTTTGAAAAACCTTGTATTTGCCGCATGAACAATATTTTTTGATGGTTCTGCATTGCCGGATATTGCTGCTGCGGGCGAAACTTTTGCTGCCTGTTTAGCCGGAGATTGAGCTGCGATAAATACGGTAATAATACCTATGGCAGCTCCGCAGAGAATACCACTTACACTTACTGAAAATAGCGGCATATCTACCCATTCGCCTTTTACGATAAATTTTAATATCAAACATACTACCCAGCAAGTTACTGTTCCTAACGCGCAGCCAATCGGAATTGCTGTTTTACACCAATTCAGTGCTTCAAGCCTTACAAAACGCACAATTTGTTGCTTACTGGCACCGATACAACGCATCATTCCGAAAAATTTTGTCCTTTGCGCAACATTGCTATTCATGCAGCTTGCAATCATAAAGATTCCCGCAATTAGTATAATGATAAAGCAAGCTATTGCCAAAGGATAAAGTGCATTTACGCTTTCGTTGTTGCTTGCTCCTAACAGGCTCAAAACCGCCGTATTTTCGCTAATATTCTCAGCAGTGAGGGAATATTGCTCTTTTATATCAGTAATCGTTTTTTTCAAACCATTCTCATTTTCAAACCGAATATAATATTGAGATTTAGGTTCTATTCCATTTTGATTTCGTACTTCATCAAATGTGGCTCTGCACATATATATACAGACACCCTCAATAATGTCATTAAACTCCTCATCATCTTCATAAAATCCAGATATTGTATAGCTAAAATTGCCAGCAGGCGTATTTAGAATTATATCGTCGCCTATTTGAATATCAAAATTGTTTTTTGCGTCCGCACTAATTGCAATTTCGTTTTCTGTTTGTGGGTATGAACCCTCCAACGGATAATTCATAATATCTGTAACATAGGCTTCTTCAATACCATACAGCACAACATTTTTTCCGTTGATATAATAATTGCAATCTATATCAGTATTGATTTCATCATGCCATGAGGAATATGCCACCTCAGAATTATCTATAATCTGTTCAACTTTAGCTTCTGGCATATTTTGAAGAACAATGTGCCAATCCCCATGATTACTCCGCATTGCTGTTATTTCTCCATCTGTCCACATCTCTGCCAAAGAAAAGATTGCAGTTACAAGGAATACGGCAAGAACAATACAAATGCGTGTCATGCGGCTTTGCCGTTTGTGTACTTTTGCAGAAATCGGGATAAGACTTAAATAGCTTTTCATTCGCGGCACCTCCCTAAATCGGTAAGTACACCGTCTGATACCTGCAATATTCGGTCTGCGCTCTGTGCAATGCTCCTGTTATGTGTAATCATAATAATCGTTTGCTCATACTTCCTTGACGCTTCTTTCAACAAAGAAATGACTTCGCTACTGTTTTGCGTGTCAAGGTTGCCCGTTGGTTCGTCAGCAAGAATTAGTGACGGACGCGTAATAAGAGCACGCCCAATAGCTACCCGCTGTTGCTGTCCGCCGGATAACTGGCTCGGCAAATGGTTGCGACGTTCTTTCAGATTAAGAACGGTAAGCAGTTCTTCCAGATATTTTTTGTCAGGCTTTTGATAGTCAAGCAGAACTGGAAAAATAATATTTTGTTCGACGGTTAGCTCCGGCACAAGATTGAACGCTTGAAAAATAAATCCAATATTTCTACGTCGGAAAACAGTAAGTTTGCTGTCGTTCATAGAAAATATATCCTTGCCACCAATCTTGACTTTACCAGACGTAGGTGTGTCAAGTGCACCTATCATATTAAGTAGTGTACTTTTGCCGGAGCCGGATTCTCCGACGATAGCCACATACTCACCTTTTGGAACAGAAAAACTAACTTTTTTCAAAGCGTGTACGGCAGTTTCTCCGGTTCCGTAAGTTTTACAGATATTATCAACTTCTAACAAATTCATGTGTAAACACCTCTTTCTGTTTTGATAATCTCAATGTATCAAAGAAATCCTACATCAATATTACAATCAGCCTACAATTTTGTAGGATTAAGAAAGTTTATTGTGAAAGAAGTGCCAGTGCTCAATGTACTATCAACTTCAATCGTTCCGTTATGAGCTTCTATAATCGCCTTTGCAAGTGGTAAACCAAGTCCGATACCCTGTACATCTTTAGAGAAGCGACTCCGATAAAAACGCTTAAAAATATGGTGCAAATCCTCAGGGTGTATGCCGCTGCCATTATCCTTTACTGTAATTTGAACAATAGAAGCGAACGCCCGCCACTCGATACGGATAATACCGCCTTTTTCTGTGTGGTCAAGGGCGTTCTTTACAAGGTTGCCGATAGCTTCTATTATCCAGTTACGGTCACATAAAAGTGAAATTTCTTCATTGCCCGATAAGTGGATTTCTTTTCCCTCCTGTTCGGCACGAAACAGGAAATGCTTTTTTATATTCTCTGCAAGCTCGGATACATTTTCTAATGATTTTTCTAACTCAATCGTTCCCGCGTCCAGTTTTGTAATTTTCAAAAGACTATGTACCAGTGTTTCAATACGGTCAAGTTCCTGCTCGGAAAACTGGCTAAATTCTTGTATGGTCGGTAATTCCTTTGCCTCGTTCTGTATAATGCCATTATAAATATTAAGGGCGGCAAGTGGTGTTTTTAACTGGTGCGAAATATCCGATATGGTATTGCGTAAAAATTTCTTTGCACTTTTCTCATTTTCGGCATGAGCGTTCAAGATTGCAACCAAAGAATTAACTTCATGGAACAGCCTGTATAATTCGCCCTCGTCATTACACTCAATCGTAACGTCTTTGTTGCCGGAAATATATTCTGTAATCTGTGATATGGCATTTTCCATGATTCTATGCTGTTCCCTAAAATATCCATAGCAAAGCAACAATATTATAATCCCCATACATAGGCTGCAAATTATAATATAATAGGTTGCATTTTTTATTTCAAAGTTTGCTAATAATATGGAAATTAACGTGAAACCTATGATACAAGATAAAATATTGACAAAAAGGCATTTGATTTTTTTATTTGCAAATATTTTCATTATATTTTCGCTTCCTCCGTATTCCATTTATAGCCCATGCCGCGAACAGTAACGATTCTTTTTGGTTCTCCTGGATTATCCTCAATTTTTGTACGAAGTCTACGGATATAAACGGTAAGAGAATTATTATCTATATAATTTTCGTTGCAATCCCATAGATTTCCTAAAATCTGTTCCGAGGAAAGTATCTGGTCAGGATTTTCCATGAACAGGCATAACAATTTATATTCACTTGCGGTTAAATCAAGCAGTTTCCCCTGTTTATAGACCTCACCTTTTAGTAGCCTTATACTTATATCGTTGGAGCTTAATTCTGTAACGGAAGTATTGAAATTCTCACTCCTACGGAGCAATGCGTTAATCCTTGACATAAATATTGCTAATTTGAAAGGCTTTGTAATATAATCGTCGCCACCAATATCAAGTCCCATAATAATATCTGTTTCTTCGTCAGCAGCAGTAAGAAATATGATAGGTACTTTTGAAGCCAGACGTATCTTTTTGCAAAAATCAAAGCCGGAACCGTCGGGAAGCGATACGTCCAAAATAACTAAATCATATTTATCATTTATCCATAATGTATCAGCTTCCAGTGTGGTGCGGGCAACATCTATTTCATACCCCTCTTTTTTTACGGCAAAAGTCAGTCCGTTAATCAAGCTCAAATCATCTTCCAATAAAAATAGCCGTTTCATTTGTTATCACATTCCTTTCCTATTTTTGTTCTCCCATCAATCGGTTTTTCTGCGTCTTTTGGTATCAGCCACATATACCCAAGTTTTGAAACACCGGGTATGCGGTTCTCTCTGCATAGTATCTGTACACGTCGTTCAGAAATGCCCCATTTTTTAGCTGCTTCGGGGCAAGACATATATTCCATAACACCCAAGTCCTTTCTGCAAATCATATCAGTATAATTATAGTCGGGCATACGAATAATAGCAAGTGCAAGTATATGAATTATTATGGCTATAAATAGGAACTGTATAGACGTATTCAGTATGAAAGAGGAACAGTAGAATGTATATGGGTGAATAAATATGGCAAAAAGACCAACAGCTAAATATGACTTTAAGGCTTTCGGACAAGCTATCAAAGCAGCGAGAACCGAACGAAAAGAGAGCCGTAAAAAAGTAAGTGATGAAATGTATATCTCACCACGTTATCTTGCTAATATTGAGAATAAAGGACAACAGCCGAGTTTACAAATTTTTTATGAGCTTGTAACACGCTATGATATATCCGTAGACCAATTCTTTTTCCCAGATAAATCAGCGGAAAAAGATACACAACGTAGGCAGCTTGATACACTGCTTGATAGTATGAGCGAGAAAGGAATACGGGTAGTCACCGCCACAGCAAAAGAGATAGCCGAAGTCGAAACAGAGGACAAGGAAATGTCCAGAACAGAATTTTAACGAGAAGACACATTGTAATCTTTCAAGAAATACAATGTGTCTTCTGCTTTATATAACTCTATTTCACAATCTTCCAGTTTTCCCCGTTCTTTTCCAGTACAAGGTCAAACTGTGATACCTGTGTTGTCATGGTCTGGTTATCCAGATATTTCACTGCTAGGGAAGCCGTCACCTGATTTCCGCTTCGGTTGTAGACTGGATTCACCAGTTCGGAGAAAATATATTCTTTCCCCACAGGTTTCAGCACACCATCATTTACATAATAGGTTAGCTCCTTTGCAGTTGCCGTAGGGTACAGCTTAAAAAAGGTGGTGAGAAATTCGTTGATTTCCTCCGTAGTGATGGAATCCACCGTACCGTCACTTTGTACCGCTTTTGGGGTGTAGCCGGATTTTACGGGAACGCTGGTGATGGTAGGGTTCTGGATAATCGTCAGGTTTCCAGAGCCGTCCACATAGACGGTCACCTGATAGGCGGAACGGACGGTTTTACCGGATTCTCCCTCTGTGATATGCTGTTCCACCGTATAGGTCACTTGATAATGCTGCTCCTTTTCTTCTGTGATTTCCCATATCTGAAAATCGGTCAGGGCAGACGATACGGGGATGTCCTTTCGGACAGTATCTACATTCAGGGCTTGCAGCTCTCCGGTGAGATACCCTTTTAAAGCATTTGTCCGGTTATCAATGGAAGCGGCGGACTGTTCCCATGAATAGTAGACTTCTGCGAAATTCTCCACAAAATTCTCTATCTTGTGGGTGTCGAGGATTTGTTCCTCAATTACTTTGGTTTCATGGACAGTATGAATGTCTATCGCCGTGAAATTCTTATAGACGGCAAACAGGAAGCTCACTGCCAGCAGCACCCACAGGGCAATCACGGTTTTTTTATGGGTATTGACTTTGTAGACTTTCAGTTTCTTTTCTTTCTGCTTTTTCTGGTTATCCTCTTTTCTAATCTGAATCATATCGGTTCATCCTTTCTTATTGTTTGATTCGTCCGGCTCCGGCAAGGTGCTGTTGCCAGTAGGAGCCTGTCAGGTCTGCATAACCAATGGGATTTCCGGCATGGTACATCCGGTTATTTCCCACATACAGCCCCACATGGGTGATGTAGGTTCCGGCGTTGTAGGTAGAGTGGAAAAAGACCAAATCCCCTGCTTTTGCTTCGGACAGAGGGATGTGCTGCGTTACATTGTACTGTTCCTGTGCTGTCCGTGGCAGGGCGATTCCTGCCTTGCCATAGCACCACTGCACCAGTCCCGAACAGTCAAAGGAAGTGGAGGGAGAATCACCCCCGTACACATACGTCCATCCCTCATACTTTAAGGCTTCCTCCATGATAGCCTGCACCGTTTCATCATCAAACTGTGCCACGGTCAGGTATTGCGATACCAAGAGGACATAGAACATATTTCCGTAGGAATACCGCCAGCCTCCGTTTTTCTCTACCGCAATAGGGTTGGTGTAGGTGACTTTCTTTCCGCCGGATTTGTCCCTTGCGAAGCTCTCTGCCAGTTCAAAAGTGTATTTTTTTCCACGCCCTGCCACATAGTCTAGGAAGCCGCCGCCGTAGTTGTAGGACTGAATCACACTGTTTAAGTCACAGCCCTTTGTTTCTGCCGCTGCGAGCAGTTCCGAGAAATATTTGCAGCCCTGTTTGATGGATTCCTCTGTACTAAGGGAGTTTGGGGGAAGCCCCAGAGATTCCGAGGACTGCATAACGTCTTCCAGTGTGCCGCCGGATTCCACCTGAATGATGGCGAGCAGCACATTTAAGTATTCCTCTATGCCATATTCCCTTGCATACTTTTCCAGCATAGGTTTATGGGCGAGGACTTCCTGTGATACGCTCACGCCCCCATAGATAAGATTTCCGCCGCTTCCTCCGTCTTCCTCATCCGAGAAGACAATCACCACCAAAAGGAGCAGGGAGAACATCATCACGAACACGCCGGAACAGGCAAAGAAAAGGTGTCTTAATTTCATGGTTTCTCCCCTTTCTTTTGTTTGGCAGCCGCTGTTACCGTTTTTGTCCACTCCTTTCTGGCGGTGGTACGCCGGATGGTAAAGTTGGATTCTTTTACCGCAGGGGCAGCCCGTTTTCGTTCCGGTATCACAGGAGCCGTATCATTTTGGACAGGTCTTGCCGGACGGGGAGCAGCAGATGTAGGGGTTGTCTTTTGTCTTTCCTCTGGTTTGTCTGGGGAAGCCGGAGGGACTATCTGGCGTTCTGTCCTTACAGGCGGTGTCTGTTCATGGTGGATGGAAGAAGCCTTTACCACCGGAACCGAAGTCCGTTCTGCCACAGTTCCCCCATAAGAAACCTGTCCCCGTTCCCTGATGGATGGGGAAGCTGGCTGTATAGCTGGCTTTCCTGTATGAGTGGTATCTGCATGGTTTCGGAAATCTTCTGGCTGCTTTGCAGTAACAGGGCGTTCATGGACAGGAGCTGCCCCTTTGGGTGTTTCGGAAGCTTTCTGTTGCGGCTGTTTTGCCTGTTCCAGTTCCGCCCTGCGTTCTGCAATGGTCTGTCTGCGGCGTTCTGCCTGTGCGTTCCGCTGTTCGGCTCTGGCAGTTCGGGTCTGGGTCACGCTGGAAGTAAAATCCCGTACTCCCTCTGATACCTGTGTTTTCCCGTGGTAAAGGGCGTACTTTGCATTGACAGGCAAATCCTTTGCCTGCTCCCGAAGCTGTCCGGCAGTATCGGCTATCTTATCTTTGGTATCTGCCGCCGCACCTACCGCAGAGCCAGCCCGTTTCCATACGGATTCCTTTTCCGGTGCTGCCTGTCCGTCTGGTCTGCTGTGGTCTGCCTGTGTCCGTTTGGAAGAGCCGGAGTGGGAAGCAGTTCTCTGGTCTGAGCCAGCCTGTTTTCCTGCGTGATAGGCAACCGTTCCAGCCCCAAGAGCTGCCACAGAACGTCCTAACTTATGCTGTAAACGGTGCATATGGGCGTGCATGAGCATACGGGGTCTTCGCATGATACGGCTCCCCATGCTTTGGGAATCGCCGCTCTGTAAGGAGAACATCCCCATCAAATCCCCCAGCTTGAAATAAATTCCGGCAAAGGTCACTATCTGCAAGAACGCCGTCAGGAAGAACGGATATTCCCCAGACAGGTTGTAGAGCATGGTGGAAATACTGAACGCTACCGTGATAATCAGGGTGATTCCGGCTCTGGTAAGGATGGTATTGAACAGTTTCGTAATGGCACGCTTTGACATCCCCTCAAAAGAGGGAACCATGCTAAGGAGAAAGCTCACAGGCAGGAACATAGCGTAGATGATAAAAAGCACCTGTGAAAAAATCATTATCCCCGTGAGCAGGAATACAAAAACGGAGATACCGATATTGAACATGAACAGGAAGAAGACGGTTCCCAAGCGGTTGATGGTCTTTGTGATGGTAAGGTTGGTGTTTTCCCTGTCTTCGATTTCCTCCACAACGATTTCTTCCCTGTCCTGCCCGTTGTTTTCATCTGGGCTGGTTGAGAGCAGGCTTTCCACACGGTCAGCTCCAATGCTTTCCACATCCGAATTGCCATATTGCAGCAGGAGCCAAGGCTGCTTGACCTGAATGGAAAACAGGCTGTCCCGTATCAAATCCACGCTGTCTTTTCCTTGACTTTCCGAGTTCGGCAGCACAATCTTTGTACCAAGGGTCAGGCTGGCATTGCTGATGTCTGCGGAAAATTCATTGATTTTCCCGATATAATCAGGGGCATAGGCGATAAAGGCAGCGGACAGCACGAACACCACCACGAAATTGACAACGGCATGGATGGCTTTTGTGGTTTCCCGTTTGATAAGCCCTGTGTAGGCAACGTAAATCCCCACCACCAGAATGAGAATCAGCAGGAACCCGATATAAAATCCCTCCGAGGACAAGCCGCCTGTGGTGACGCCTGCCAAGGTCTGCATATTTTTTCCAATGGAATCCGCCGTAGAGGAAATGAAATCCAGCGAGTAGGCTTCCTGAATCAGATACCCCGTGGCGTTGGAAAGGTACAGGCTGATTGTCCAGATAAAATTTGTGATGGCATACAGCCCGTACATCACCTGTTTTCCGATACCGTCCAGCCAGTTCCACGGGAGCCAGTCCCATCCGCTGTCTACATAAAAATCAAGCTGGTAGTTGTCCAGCGGATATTTGCTGTATTCGTTGGCAGCATCCACCGTATCATCCACCAGTCCGGCAGCGTGGGCGGCTGTGCCGAAGACTGTTAGCAGCAGGAGGATGAGCAGGAGTGCCAGAAGCACTTTTCCTGCTATACTCCCGATTTTTTTAAAAGAGTTTTGTCCCTTTGTCCGGCAAGGGACAAGAGCTGTCCCCTGCTGGATGGGCTTTCTTATCTTCATTCCTCCACCTCTTTTCTTACGGGCGGTCTGGTATCAAAGGCATGGAACAGGTCTTCAAAGATAGGATGGAACTGTATCACGCCCACACGCCCGTACAAATCACTGATGAGGCACTGTCCGTTTTCCAAGTCACGGAGCCGCTTCTGATTGTTTTCATCTTCGGAATCCACCCCGAAAAAGGCGAGGGTCTTCTTGATTTCGTTGATGTCTGTGGAACGGAACGCAAATTTCAAGCCCAGATTGTTTTTCAGCTTTTCATCCAGCAAATCGTCCGTGTTCTGGGTGACAAAGTAAACGCCTGCGTTCATGGCACGTCCGGCACGAACCAGCTTCATGGAGAGGGTCTTGCCCTGTGCCACCTGTAAGAAGCTCCATGCTTCGTCCAAATCCACAATCTTAAACACGCTGCGGTCAGTGTGGATGAAGTCGAGGGCAAAGGTGCTGATTACAATGAGCATTGCCACGGAAAGCAGCTCCATTGTGGTGTATTCTTCAAACGAGGTTTCCTTATCCGGCAGTACCAAATCCGCCACCTGAATGATATTGAGCTGCTTTTCAAGGCTGATGGACTGTGTGACATCCCCATCCGAAAAGAGCAGGTGTGCAAAGTCATAGTCCGTAAAGGATTCGATATGGTCGGCTATGCTGGTGCTGATGGTGGTTCCCTCCGCCCGTAGTTCCTCAATCACTTTGAAAAGCCCCCGTTCTTCACTGTTTGTCACCGCACGGATGGCTTTCCGAAGAACAGGGAACTTTTCCCCGTCACGGCTGGAAATGCCCGTTAAAAAAGTCAGGATGTCGATTGCCAGTGATTCGGAATCCTTTGGGTTCTCCATAATCACATACGGGTCAAGTAAGCCCCTGTTCTGTTCCTCCGAAGTCAGGTTTACGATATTGATTTCATGGGCGATTTCCGGCAGGGTTTCTTTCCAGCGTCCCCGTTCCGCTTTCGGGTCAACAATGAGAGCCTGTGCCCCAAATAATACACAGTAGTAGACAATCATGTTGTTGCTGAATGATTTTCCACCGCCGAGGGAGCCGACAAAAGCGGCAGCAAGGGCGTTGGTGACGGAGCCTTTTACCCCTTGACTGGCAAGGGCAGGCTTTAAGTACACGTTTCTTCCTGTATCAAGGCTGTACCCGATATAAATACCCTCCGTTTCTCCTAACATCTGGGTTGCCCCGAAGCCAAGACCAGCGAGGAAGTCACTGGTGACATACTGGATGTAATCGTTCAGATACCGTTTGCTGGCAGGAAGAAATTCCCCATGCAGCCCCAGCATATCCCCAAAGGGGCGAACCAGCTTCACGTTCAAATCGTCATAAAAATCTTTCACCTCATTGCAGCGGCGTTTCAGTTCTTCCAAGTCGGGAGCTGTCACACGCACCACATAGGACAGCTTATACATGGATTCCTTGCTCTGGTCTAAGGTGGATTCCAGCTCATTTACGCTGTCTAAAGCGTCCACCACGTTTGTACTGGTTTCGCTGTCATTCTGCCATGCGTGGTTGTCCAAATCTTTCAGCTCTTTTTTCTTGTTCCGCACCGTGGAGAGGGCTTTCCGGTTTGTGACAATCTCCACATTCATAGAGGTATCAATGGGAAAGGTGAATTGCTGCTGTTGATAGTAAAAGATTTCCGAGGATGGGAAGTCCAGTTCCCCTACAATGCTGTTGATGGTAAAGTAGGCGGCATACACTGTCCCGTCTTCCTGTTCGATTTTCAGATACCGCTGGTTTTCCTCTATCAGACAACGGGTTGGTTTGATGAGGTCATAGTATTTCACCAGCGTTTCTTCCTGAAACCGCTTCTTCGGCAGGTAATACTCATAATCTTCGTAGGCGGTTCCGGTCTGCCCGTATAAATGCTCAATCAGGTAGCCAAAATCGTCCTTATCCAGCCGCCGGACTTTGAAGCGGCGTGAGATTTTATTTTCCAGCAGTTTTTCCATCTTCTGAAACCGCCAGATTTCCTCATTGCTCATGGAAACAAAATCCCCCATGAGCTTGTGGTTGACTTCATGGAGGAAGTCGGAAACAGCGGTCTTTGCTTCCCTGCGGAACTGTTTCATGGTGACTTCCTGCTCATTGACAAGCAGCTTAAAGCCGATGAAAAAGCGGTAGTCCACCTGATTTTCCCCTATCATGGAAATCAGGGCTTCGGTCTGTGCGTCAATCTTTGCACAGGCAACGTCTTTTAACCTGCCTGTCACTTCCTGTTTGGAGCGTTCTTGTGCTGCCCGTATGCTGGATTCCGTGCTGATTTGCAGGGCGTGAATCTTTCCGTCCCTGTTCTGGGCGATAAGCTGCCGGAAGGAATCGTGTACCTGATATTTCTGTTCGGGGCTTAAAAAGGAATAGTTGTAGGGAAGCAGCTCATAGTAAGCGAAGCACTCCCCGTCATGGTTGAACACAAGGTTATTTTCGATATATTTAATCGGATATGCCATAAATATCACTCCTTACTGCCGTGATGGGCTGTGCCGGATATTCCTTTTCCAGCTTCACGGGCTTTCCTGCATAGGTCAGTTTCGGGCGTACCAGATATGCCAGTACGGATTTCAGGAAGCCGTAAGGCTTCTTCCCGTCAAAGGTCTTCTGGCACATGAACCAAGTGAGGGCAAAGGGTACGCCGAAGTATTTCAAAAATGCCCCGTCAATGAACGAAAGGGGAGGGAGGTTCCCCAAGAGCATAACTGCAAACACCGATACCACGAACCACGCCATCTGTGTGAACGTGATGGGGAATGGCAGCTTAAAATCATTGATGGAATAGAGTACCTTTTCCACCGACCAGATACTGGTATAGCTTCGTATTTTCTTCATGTTGTCCGTCCTTTCTAAAAGATGGGGCAGCAAAAGCCGCCCCTGAATAAAAAATCCGCCTGCATTTCCCAAAGGAGATACAGACGGGTCTACCGTAAGATTTCATATACGCCGTGGTTCGTGACAACAAAGGTTCCATCCAATTCCATGTCACGCCCATAGGCTGCATAGTCGATATAGTTTTGTAAGTGTGCCGGAAGTTCCCCAAGCTGTCCGCTTTCTTCCAGATAGTAACGAGCCACATCCGCCATATCGTCACAGCCGGAATGGCAGATAATATCGTCTTCATGCTCACAGAGTTCTTCGATACTGCCAAAGTAGGATTGCAGCTCTGATAGTTCCTCCTGAATGTAATCCGGTAAGTCCTCCACCATTTCACACAGGCGGTTGACTTCCTCAATGGGGGTATATTCGTCAATCTCAAAGGGCAGCTCATAATCATGGATGGCGTATTCCTCATATTCATCATTCAAACCGATACGTTCTTTGACTTCCTCAAAGTCCACAGGCGGCGTGAACCATGCCCCGACCAGTTCGCCCTCATTGTATTTGCCTAAGTTGGCAATGTAAATCCGCATTTCTTCCAAGTTCCTCCACCTCCTTTTAGCGGTAATAAAAGATACCATTGTCCGTAAACAGGTAGTTTTCACTGGCTTCCAGTTCCTGACCAATGGCAGCGTAGTCGATATGGTTCATCAGGTCTGGATGTACTTCTCCAAATATCTGTACTTCCTGCACCAAATAACGGGCGAGAGATTCCCCGTCCTGCACTGGATAATAGCGTATCTGGTCTTTGTGGTCGATAAATTCCGTAAAGCTAGGAAACCACCGCTTTTGTACCACATCCATTTCATAATAGAGGGGCGTTCCCTGCATTTCCTGTATCATCCGGCAAAGGGCGTTGATTTCCCAGAGCCTTGTGTTGCCCTCCAATGGAAAGGGCAGTTCATAGTCTTCAATTTCGATTTCTTCCTCACTTTGAACCCCAAGACGTTCCCTGATTTCTTCAAAATCCACAGGACAGGAAAACCATGCCCCAGGATATTCCTCAAAATCCTCATGGTAAAACCGTGTGGTGTTCAGGATGTAGATTCTCATTTCCTCAATCTGTATCACGTCCTTTCTCTGTTAAGTTTTTGGGGAGTTACGCTCCCCAAGCCCCTAGTGTACTTCCGCCATGAAGCAATCAGAGCTTGCTCCATAACGGAAGTGTGATATAGTTTTTCCTATGCACCGATAATCTTATTGAACAGTTCCAGTAAGATGTCCTTTACACCGTCCGCATTGAAGACCAGACCAACCGCTACAAGGGACACCACTAAAAAGCCGATAAGTTTGGAAAATTCCCTCTTAAATCCGAGGTACAGTCCAATCACCACGATTGCCAGCAGCACAAGGGACTGGGCGTTGGATAAAAACCAGTTGTAAAGATTCTGTCCGAAATTCATAAAAGCTCCTTTCTTTCCTGTAAGATTCCTTAGGTTTCAAGATTGCCGCCGTTAAAGCACCACCTCCTTTGCAGCGGCGGCTTGCTGCTTCAGGATTTTTTCATGCTTCTCCGTCAGCCTTGCATGGGTGATGATGTCATGGACAATCTGGGTGTGGTTCATCTTATCCAGACGGAGAGCCAGCTTTAACGTGGGGGCTACCTGATGGGAGAGCCAGTGCAGGGTGCGTTCAAAGGAATAGGGTTCCGGTTTCGTTGTCAGTTTCAGGCTTCCCCTGTGTTCCCCGATAAACCACGCCCATTCCTCACTGATACGCCAGTCAGAACGGGGCTTCGTATCGTCCCTGTCCACGAACCGGACATAGCGGTTGATGATTTGAAAGGCTGTCCGTTCTGGATTGTCATGTTCTAACAGGTCACGGATGGCGTAAAAGGCACGCTCATTTTTCAGCCGGATTTCAAAACGGTTCTTTACCTCTGCGTCCGCAATGGGAATATCATGTTTTTTGTACTGCTCATAGTCCTTTTCGTAAATGCAGAAGTACACCTCACTTTGGAGGGAGCCGATATACAGGGTGTTCCCCATACATTCTTTTTCCCCACGCCGTACCAGTTCGCCGCTGCGGTAGCTTTTGAAGCTGCGGAAGACCGAGATACATTCCTCATTCCGGCACTTCTCTGTCAGATGGGGAATGTTCAGGATTCCCGTTTTGTCATTGATGGCGAGGTCAAGCCGCTTCATCACGCCGTCCTCCATGAGAACATCCATGAAAAACTCATACCAGCTCCGTTCCTGTGCCAGCAGATAGCTTTCAAACTGGCGGCAGCCACGCCCTTTCAGTTCCAGCAGCACCCCTTTTTCCAGTTCCGGCGATACCAGAACGAAAATATCACCCAGATAGTAATGCTCCGTGTAAGAGTAAAATCCGTAGTCTTCATGGATAAAGTAAGGCAGCTTTAGCCGCAGCACGTCTTCCACGATATGCTTCACATCCGTAGTGGGGAAGCGAATCCTCACATAGTCAAAGAGCATTTCAAGGGGATTGTCTGGATTGAAGCGTTCCAGAGCTTCCGTGATGGCTTCCTGTAATGCTTCGGATGGGTGAGCCTTGCCCGTTTCAATATCGCTCAGGTACGGACGGGTGATTCCGGCAGCTAACGCAAGTTTCTGTTGTGAGATACCGTAAACTTCCCGTTTTTCTTTGATGTCCCGTACCCATGTTTCTTCATTCAGTGAAAATCCCTCCTGTCTAAAAAAGCGTATGTCAACTTTCAGAGCCTTGTTGACACACGCCGGATATGGGAAAATCCCTTGTGTACCGTGGGATTCTGCCCTGTTGTTTGGTTGTTGCCTGTCGATTTGTACCCCTCTGTTAGATACGAGGGGTTCCTGCTGGCGTGCCTTGCGGCACACCAGCCACAGCAGGTCAGTCCGTTTCTGCGGCTTCCGCTTCGCACGCCGCCTGCACTCCCTGCCTGCTGTCTATGAGTTTTTTTATTTCTTTGAGGAAATCGTGTCCTTTTGGCACAAGGGGCGTGTAAAACTCCGAGATAACGCTGGTTCCCACATCCACATAGCCACGCCCCTTTATCTGCTTGAGGAAGAAGTCCTTTGTGGTTTCCCCGAACATCATCCCATAGCCCATTTCCGACATCCGCCCCAGAGCCACACGGAAATTGAACTGGTCACGGATTCCGTCCCCCAGATACTTTGCGTCCGGACGCTGGCAGGCGAGAATCAGGAAGAAGCCAGCCTGCCGCCCAAGCATAACGATTTGCTTTAATTTGTTGAGGACAGCAGCATTTTCCTTTGTGCCGAGCATTTCCATAAATGCCACATATTCATCAAAGATAAGGAAATGTGCCGGAAGCCCCAGATAAGCATAGTTTTCCCCTGTCCGGTAATTCTCCATGAGCTTCATGTCTTCGCTGCGTTTCATCATTTCCTCATAGAAACGGTCAATACAGGTGAGCATATCTTCCTTTTTGTAGTACACATCCGGCATAACCGCCTGTAAATCCGCAAGGTCGGCGTTCTTCGGGTCTAACACGGACAGGACGGCGTTGGTGCGGAGCAGGGCTTCAATAAGGGTCAGGATGAAATAAGTCTTTCCGCCGCCGGTTCCTCCGGCAATGAGCATATGGGGGAGCTTGTCATACTCCCACCAGACATTTTTCATAAGCCGGAGCCTGCCGTCCTTTGCCTGCACGTCCTCAATGGAGATACGGTTGGCAATAGTATCATAAAGCAGGGTGTACTTCACATAGGAATCCTTTAATTCCTTATCCGTCAGCTCACAGTATAAGCCGCTTTCCAGCTTTTTCTCCAAGTTTAAGAGCTGTTCCTGATATTTCCCCAAGGTGATTTCCACACGGATATGGAGCAAGCCCTGTTTCATCCGGTAGTAGATTTTAGGAAAGTAAGTGATGGTTTCTTTGGAACGGCTGGAAGACAAGTCCTTGAAAAAAGCGTCTTCCTTTTTTTGCTCTGATTCATACCACTTGTTTTCCAACACCATCCTTGCCAGCTTTTGGCGGTGGATGAGCTGCTTTACTTCATCCCTGCGGTATCGCCAGAACAGAAGAACGGCTGTAAGGCACACCAACCCTGCCATGCCCATACTGAATAACAGGTAAGGGATGTTTACATCCTGTACTATCTGGGAGAGGGACACTTCCTGCCAGTTGGTTCCGGCAATCTGCCGGATATGAAACAGCAGGACAACCAGCAGGAAGACAGGGAACAGAGAAGCAAGGGCAGTATGGAATACAAGGTCTTTATCCGTGGGACGGATACGTTTTCCACGGTGGAAAAGCTGCTTCATGGGAACAATCCTCCTTTCGCTTTCTTCTTATATTCCTGTTATTTTACAGGGGGAGCGTCTTTCTTCGGCGGCTGTGGATTCATGGCAGCCCCTTTTTTCAGGATAATATCCTCCGCCTTGATGTACCAGTCCACCTCTGCCCCCTGAAAGGTAGCCGTTGCCACGGTATCTGCCACAGGATTGATAAGTTCTACCTCTGCGTTGTAATCGAACTCCTTTAACGGCACGCTGGCAGGGATGGAAACCTGAATCATACGTCCCTGTCCTCTGGATTTTAAGTCATAGGTACGCTCCTTGATTTCTTCTGATACCGAGCCGTCTTCATTCTGGAGGTGAACCTCACGGCGGAGGGCAGAAAATTTCAATGCCCCGAATGTTGCTTCCTTGTCAATCACGATTCCGTTTGCTAATCTCATAGTCTGATGTCCTCCTTTTCCTTACGCTTTTACCATATCGTCAGCGTGCAAAATGTAGTTGGTAAAGCCCCTTGTGCCGATTTTATAGCCCTCTGCGGTGATACGGGGATTGACGAGCTTCACACGTTCCTCAAAGTCAAAATGTTTCTCTCCGGCTTCGGCAGGGAGGATAACTACAATATCATCCGCTCTCTGTACGTCCGAATAAAGGTTGAAGCTGCGAGAAAGTACCGCCATGCGTCCGTTGATTCTTCTCTGTTCTGTTTTGTCTTCTCCGGCAAACTCCAAGTTGCCGAATGTCTTTTCCATGTTGGGGATAACGAATTTTAATTCCATATAGATGTACCTGTCCTTTCTGAAATAATATAGTTGGTTCGATAGCTTCTGTTGATGTTCCACCCGACAACGGAGGAGAACGATTTTTCTCTATCATACAAAACCGCCTTTCTTATTCATGTATGGTTTCTGCTATTCCTGCCATGATGTAATCAGCACACGGCAGGGCGATTGCGTTTCCAAGTGCTTTGCACCGTGCATTATCACTGATGGGTTGTCCTAAATTTCCATATGCCGTCCACCCCTCCGGTAATCCCATCAGGCGCTCACACTCAACCGGTGTCAAATTTCGGAGAACTCCGTCTTTTTCTTCCCCCTCATACCAGAATGAAATCATATTGACTGCTTTTGCCAGCAAAGTTGGAAAAGGTTCATCTGGCCGTCCGAAACTTGCGAGGAAAGCAGACTGGTTTCCTGATTTTGCAGCACTCCGCATACGCCGTTCCTGAAAGGGGCGGATGATGGGTATCTTCCCCCTTGTTTTATCAAGAGATATTCGACTGGCTCCGGCGGCGGGCAGCCCGTAGTCTGTGCAAGGCGGAGGAAGCGGGAACATATCACGGGGCTTAAATAGTATTTCTGCGGAACGCTGTCCTCTAAAATCTGCCACAAGGAAGATTCTCTTTCTTCGCTGAACAAGCCGGGGCTTTCCCCAATACTGGGCATCCATGAGCCGCCAGCACAGGTCAGTCTTTCCCCCTCGCACCATACCGGCGTTAGCCCATCCTCCAGTAGGAGGCATTGAAATTTCGGTATCGGAAAATGATTGCAGCACGGCTCTAAAATCCATCCGGTCATTTGAAGAAAACGCTCCCATGACGTTTTCCCAAACAGCGATAACTGGATATAACCCATTTGTAGCACACCTCATTTCTTCTATAATTCTGATAGCCTGAAAAAACAGTCCTGATTTGCTTCCGGCCAGTCCCTCACGCTTTCCGATTTTAGAAAGGTTCTGGCAGGGAGAACCGAATGTAATAATGTGAACAGGAGGGATGTTCCCTCCGTGTATCTTTGTAATATCCCCTAAATGTTCCATGCCGGGGAAATGGCGTTTTGTTATGGCAATCGGGGATTTTTCAATCTCACTTGCCCAAACGGGAATGATTCCATTACGGGAAGCCGCAAAAGGGAACACGCCAATTCCATCAAACAGGCTTCCTAATTTAAGGGCACACATAAACTGCCTTTCGTTTTACTTTTTCATGTGTTACTTCCATTTTTCTGCTCCTTTCCAGACAATAAAAAAACACCATCAATGGAAGTCCATTCAATGGCGTTTGTTGTTGTCTGCTAATGTTTCAAGGTAAAGCAGAAAGCCCAATAGAAAAAGACGCAAATCTCAAAATGCGTCTTTTTCCATCTTCATATTCATTTTTTATAAAAGCACCGTCTGCCTGCTGTCTGCAAAGCCTTGATTTTACTGGTTTTCTACTACCATCCTTATCAAAGCCTTGCTAATGCTGGGTTTTCTGCTTCTTTTTCATTGCTTTTTATGGTATAATAAGAGCAGTGAAAAAGGAGCAGAAAACATATGACTGGCAATTCAAAAGATTCAAAAATCCTTGCGTACAAGGACATGATCAACCAACTGAATAAGACGATTTCCACACAGACAGAACTGATCCAGTCTTTACAAAAAACATTGGAAGCAGACCGGCTGGAAAAAGAAAACCTTCGTCAGCAGATTGAATATCTCACGAAGAAACTTTTTGGTACTTCCAGTGAAAAACGGAAAGATATCGATGGCCAGTTGAATCTTTTTGATGAAGCCGAGCAGGAAGCAGATCCGACATGGGAACAGGAACTTCCTGATGACATCACTGTTCCGGAACATAAGAGAAAAGCAAGACGGACACATGCTGATCTCTTTAAAAATGTTCCTTCCTGCGACGAGATCCTTTCTCTTCCAGAGGAGGAGCGAAACTGTCCAACCTGCGGAACGCAGATGGAATGTATTGGGAAAGAATTCGTCCGCCATGAATTTCGTTTTACCCATGCCAAGGGAAAAGTAGTAAATATCTATCGTGAAACCTATAAATGCCCGGAGTGTGCCATATCAGAGGAACATCCGGATGATCAGACATTTGTCAAAGCCCCTGTTCAGGAAGCATTGATCCCGGAAAGTTATGCATCGGAATCCGTTGTCGGATGGGCAATGCACCAGAAGTACCAGAATGGTCTGCCGTTAAACAGGCAGGAAGAGGACTGGAAGCAACTGGGTGTCCCATTAAGCCGGGCTACGCTTGCTAACTGGATCATTTACTGTGCCGAGAATTATCTCCGTCATGTTTATGATTATTTTCACCGTCAGTTACGGATGCGTAAATATCTGATGGCAGATGAAACCCGGGTTCAGGTACTGAATGAGCCGGAGCGTAATCCTGAAACGGATTCCTGGATGTGGCTCTTCCGCAGTGGAGAAGATGGACTTCCGCCGATCCTGCTCTACCATTACACAGAGACAAGGGCAAAGTTCCATGCAGCATCTTTCCTACAGGGGTTCAGCGGATATCTGGAGACGGATGGATACCAGGGTTATAATAATCTGCCGGACATCAAACGCTGCTCTTGCTGGGCACATGTGAGACGTTACTTCACAGATACCATACCGAAAGGGAAAGAGTATGATTACAGCCTTCCGGCAGTGCAGGGAGTACAGTTCTGTTCCAAGCTGTTTGATTGTGAGCGGTACTCAAAAGCAAAAAATCACACTGCGGAGCAGAGAAAACAATTTCGTTTTGAAAAGGAGAAGCCAATACTGGAGGCATTCTGGAATTGGCTGGATCAACAGCGCCCAAACAAAGGAACCCGTTTGGCGAAAGCGGTAAACTATGCCCAAAATCGGAAAGACACCCTGATGACTTATCTGGAAGACGGTCATTGCAGTTTGTCCAATAATCTTAGCGAGAATGCAATCAGGCCATTCACTGTTGGCCGGAAGAACTGTCTGTTCAGCGCCAGTCCTAAAGGAGCCACCGCTAGTGCTATTGTGTATACAATGGTTGAGATGGCAAAAGCGAATGATCTGAATACCTATAAATATCTGACATATCTCTTATCACAGCGGCCAGACGATAAAATGTCAGATGAACAGTTGGAACAGCTTGCCCCATGGAGCGAGACTGCGAAAACGAACTGTCAAAACTAAAATAGAGTAAAACGCTTGCATCTATCATTTTGGTGCAAGCGTAATTCATGAGTAACGTAGCAATATTTTGCGCTTACTATGTATCAAAAGTTTTCTTTCGTGGCTATCCAAATATATATGGTGGGTTTTATCTCTCATAATATCGACCTCCTTGTACCTATATTATATAGTGGAGTAGCGATAAGCTCCAATGTGTAATAGGCTTGTCCTATGCTGCATCGGGAATAGCGGCATAGATGTTGATTGTTCGCTCATTGCCACGCTGTACCACAGTTGGATGTTCGGAAAATTCTACTTGATTATTCTCGCCATACCTTAATACCTTGTCCGAGGTTTTTAAGCTATGTACCCAGAAACCCCTAAAACAGGGGTTTCTAAGCGGTTTTGTGTTTTGGAACATTTCCGATGCTTCTCAGGGTCAAAACTTTTCTCAAATAGCACACTTCACTTTTCATTAACCTTATGGAATAATCCTAAAAGTTCTATCCATAAAATCAAGAATAGCATCATACATCTTAACGATGTCGTTATATTCCAGATAAAGTTGGTGGTCCTCTTCTCTGTAGACAATTTTAAATTTATCGTATTTATCGAATTCTTTATATATTCTTCCACCATTATGGACAACCATATTACGAGCATCACGAATAACAGTAATGTATTCCCATTGTTTATCAGCTGTAAAGCCGTCAATACCGACTACATCTTTTAAGTATTTAGCAGCACGCTCTAACCCACTTCCTTTAATATCTTTTACTTCCTTGTCCAAATGATTGATGTTGTGATATAAACGGCAAAGAGTATTTACTGCTTCTTCTAATAATGATACCATTGTTAAAAGCAATGAATATTGAGTCAACAAATCCACCCGACAAGAATGTAAAGTCCCGCTTGTCATAGCCCATTGCTCAGTAAAAAAATCATTTTTTAATCTTGCTTCTTCCGCCAGATTTCTGTAGCTCTCATCAATTGCATCAAGAGCTATTTTATTGTTTTCTATTACACTCCTAAAGGGATAGAAATCGCAATGGGCTAAATACAACGCCATATCACTTGCTTTACCCATATCATAGTGTTCCATATCTGGAAATTTTACATCACTATTAAGGCTGTATATTTTGGTCATATTATTGTCTTCCTTTTTATAATACTGTATTTAAATCAGACCTGTATCATTTCTCCAATTACACCGAATATATCTTTCAAATTCTTCTTTGCACTCCAAGTTTTTCCCGTCCACATGGTCTACAATAATAATTTGAGGCAATATTCCTGTGTCTTCACCGATGGAATTGATTTCATCAAAAATTGTCTTATACATTTTATTGACGGCAATCAAATCTGCTTGCGTGATTTCGTCTTTATCATTACCTTGTGGGAAATACACTTGACTTGGTTGGTCAAAAAACATAACCAAAGGCATCGGTGAATTGTCCTGAGTTGCAAAAAAACGCAGGAAACTTAAAAACAGAGCAATATGGCAGGAAACCCAATTTGCACCACTCCCCATCTCGTATAGATGGATATTCTCATTGCTTTTCTGGTGCTGATAAATGTCAAAGCTACCGTCTGTTAAACCAAAATTCAAGTCAATCGGTCTATACTCTTCTTCAAAATCAAGCGTTAAAGAAAGACGATTCATATTGTTTGATAAAAAGCTCTCAGCTTTTGACATCTTCTTATCAACATCAAATCCTTTGATTTTTTCTTCGAGTCTGGCAATTTTTTCTTTAAGTTCTTCAATATCTCCATCAACCGTTTCAAATATACCAGAGCTACTCATTTCAGCATATAAAGCGATTCTCGCTTTTGCGTAATTTACTTTTTCTCTCTTTGAAACAAGAGCTTTTGATGAAATGAATTTTTCCTCAATTGTCTTTATCTGTTTCCAAACATCTCGTATTTTTTCATCAATCTTTGAGTGAGATTCCTTGAGTTTTCTAACATCTTCAGAAAAATCGGAAGTGTATTTTTCGGTAATTCTTAATTCGTTATCTAACCATTCTGTAGCCTCAATGAGCTTTGAATCATTCTCGGCAATTTCTTTACATTCGTGACCGCAAAGAGGACAGGTATATTCGTCAGTTTCAATTTCGGCTATACTTGTTTGTTGTTTCAAATCCTTCAACATTTGAGTAAAAGAACTGCCTGTATCAAAAGCATTATCTATATTTTTAATTTTTAATAAGATTTCTCGTTCTTCATTTCTGAGATTTTCTAATACGGCATTTAATTCACTGTAACGTTCAGCTATTTTATTTTCACCAAAAAGTTGCGTGTCATCGAACTCTGGTAAATCAGAAGCTATTTTAAGCATTTTCTGTACTGAAATTTTTCCGTCAAAATCCTGTTCAAGCAATGCAAAATAATCCGTTAATAACGGCGAAAGATTTTCTTTAATATATGCAGTGCTTTTTTCATTAGCTTTCTGTTTTTTGTATTTTTGTTTCAATTGAGCTTTTAATGTATTTAATTGAATTAAGTCGCTATAATACTCTTGACTAATCATACCTGCAAAAACAGGAAATTGGTCTATCACATCTTTTCTTTTATAAAAATCTGAGAACCGATAGAATAACGCAAACTTACTTGCCATTAAGTTTTGATGTTGAAACAAGTAAGAAACCATATTTCTTAATGACGCTTTTTTCCCTTGTTGGTCAGCATCGGTAGCCATATTTGTCACAAATAAGCCTAATGCACATTCAATCTCATTTTTTACATCTTTATACGGCAAAGCCGGTTTTTCTACAAAATAGCTTAACTCCAAATTTTCAGGTTCAAAGCCCTTTGCTTCTTTAGAAAAATGCATTTTGCTGCCATCATCCCAATTATAACGAGCGATAACATAGGTATTATCATCTATAGCCATTACAAGAGTATAAAGATACGAAAAGTCGGTTATTTTGCCTTTTGGTATTGTACAACGAGTACTGCACAAGCAATAATCAATTATCTCAACTAATGCACTTTTACCTGTTTTGGATTCGCCAGTGATTATATTTACTCCTTGCTCAAGTGGAACTACTCTTTTTTCGCCATTTTTATTAAATATAATAATAGCTTTTATATAACTTTTCATTTTGTATCAACTCCTAAAAAGAAAGATAAATGGTCTTCGGTGGTTTTTGAAAACACAACTCCAAGGTAAAATGCACATTTAATCCAATCTTTGATAGCTCCCTCAAAATCTTTGTAATCAATTTTCTTGATAAGGACAATCTTGTGATTGTTAAAGGCTATTTTTCCTTCGGAAGATAAAATAATAATTGCTTCTTTACAATATGGTTTAAGTGAATTATATCTGTCAACATAGCCAGATAACCTTGTTTTACCAGAAATCTTACGTTCATCAATAATTTGAGGGGACTGAAACAAAGTATCTATTCGACTTCTTCTATTTGCATTTACTAATTTTTCTCGTGATTCAGCATACAGTAAAATTGGAATTGCCATAAACGGTAATTTTATCTCACAAGGTTTTTCGTAATCAGAAAGAAAACTCTGCATTAGTAAAGAATAAAAATGAGGATTCATTGAAAGCTTTTTGATGTTATTTATGCTCATTCTTTTCTTCACCTACTTTCCATTTGAAATCTGTTTCGTCCACTATGTTATGTATAACTCCTCGCTGGAAGTATCCTTGATTACGAATAATAGAGCCAAAATCATTCGCATCCCAACTCATTACACCATTGTAAAGCTGCTTTGAAATTCTTATTTGTCCTTCCTCGGTTGCTCCTTCAGCATTCAAATCGCTATTCGCTTTACTATATTGCATCTTTGCAGACAAATCTTCCATATATGATTCAAGACTTTCTAAATACATAAGGTTGTCCCTAAAATATTTGGCAACGGTTAAATCAGCTTTCCAATAATCTGACATTGCATTTGGAATCATTTTGTCATACTTAATCTCACGAATAGAAGCAACAAATTTTTTCTGTTCTAGTGTAGTAATTTTGTCTTTAGGAACAACTGCTTTTGCGTACTCATTTGGAAGTGGCGCAGTTCCTTTTGTTCCATATGCTGCTGATTGTATCTGTAGAATTTCATCAAATGCTGACTTGGTCACCTCCCATTTATGCGGGGGTTCCTTAACTTTTATTAATATTTCGCCAAGCAAAGCACCTATATATCCGTCTCTATTTTCGGAAGGAATGTGACCTACATATTTAGAAAATTCATTCGATATACCGTCTATTGAAGTTTTTGCAGCTTCAATCGTAAATTTATCTAATATTTCCAAAAGGCGACTTTCGTCATAAGAGTCACCGAAAATTCTATTATATTGATTCCTGAATGTTTCTTCAGTTTTCTTAGAGGTAGCTCCTATGTCTTTTAAGCATTTTAATTTCTCAGTCTTTTTTATATTATTCCAACTATGAAACGGAGAATCACTTTTTATTGTAGCTGTAGTACTGAGTATATAATTGGAAAAGTTTTTTACACGCTCATAGTCTACATACCAATTTGCAAGTGTCTTCCAAAAATCTATATCTCTGTCCGAAATAGATGTATTCCCAAAATGATGTTTTACTTCTCTCTGAAAGCGACCACCCACATCATTTATAATGCTCACATCACCATTTGTCTCAATTTGCAGAGTATCGCCATCGTTCAATTCGAAGCAATCTCTTAAAGCTATTAGATACTGGTATATATCACCAGCTTTTTGCAATGTTGCATCATTAACTGCTCTTGTCACGGTCAATACCTCCCTTCAGATTTGACCATTTTTTCGCATTGCCTTGCCATATGTTTTGCCACTCTTTCTCATTCACTATCGTATCAAACACAGGCTCAAGAAAAGTCTGGATTTCTTCAATGACAAATGGAAACTCAAGTGTGTTATCTTTTATGGTTTTCAAAAAGAATTTCCAACGCTTCTGCATATCTTCATCATCGGCAAGTGCAACAACACGCTTAAAACTATCTCTGTCATAGGGAGTGCCACGCCGCTGTAAGGTTTCAAATATAGCTGCCTGTAATTTTGCACCCTCAAAATCGAATGTCCTTGAAAGATAATAGATGTCATAAAAATCTTTCATCCTGCCTGTCAGTTCAAAGCGTTGCAGTATGGCATCAAACTTCTCGGCAATAGTGCTTTCTAGAGAATATGTTTTGATTACAGGAGCTTCAAAATCAGGAAGCTGAGTGTTGATTGTACGTTCTTCAGCACGAGGAACTATAATATCACCCACACCTATATCAACATTAAACGGCACACGCACATTTTTTATTTGAGCAATAATCTGCGTACTGATACCGTGATATTTTCTTTGCGGAGAAATTTCCTCAAAGCCTTTTGCTCGCATTTCTATATAATCGTTACCTGTCGGTGTGTCGATGATTTTACAAATCAACTCTTTTACATCATCTATTGAATTAGAGTATCCACGGAGCAGGGAATCGACATCGATTGTTGCTCTACTTTCAAAATTAGTTAAAGTATAAATGAACAATCCACCTTTGAGTATAAGCGTATCCTCACACCCAGATTTTGATAACTTTCTCAAAAATTCTTCCTGCACAAAAAGCTGCAAACATTGCTGGTAACTGATACTAGAAGCTTTTGCTTTATTTCTCAGCTTTGCCAGAACGGAAGCTGCAACATCTGCCATTACAACCACACTCCAATCAATTCTTTTACACGCGTTTGGACACGCAAAACTTTTGCATATTCTATAAGATTCGGTATATTCTTTTTCGGGTCTTTAACATAGCCCTATACTGCTTTATTAAAAACCTCCTTATCTATCTTGTTCATATTTCGCAGCACATCGCAAATAGTACGGTCACGGTCATAAATGCGGACTTTGTGGAAATCAATTTCACCTTCGGTTTCGCCCAGCGTAACCAACTCTGACTCTACACGATATGCCTTTATAAACGGATAATCGATTTTTGTACGCCGCTTAGAGACATTTTTATCTATTGCAAAGTTCCATTCAGCAGGATTTCTGTCACTGTATCTATAATAGAATAGGGCAGTCTCCATACAGAGCACTGCATCGGGAAACAATCGATTGATAATGACAACTTCACTTTCTCCATAATCTTGAGTCCAGTGATAGTAACCTCGCCTGACTCTTTCAATCAATCCTTCGTCTAAAAGTTGTTTTATATCTGCATAGTATAACTTTGAAGCTGTAAGTTCAGCAGTAGTCATAACATAATTATGACTGCTAAACAACATTCTCAGTGTCTCAATATCTTTATTCTGAAGCATATCTTCACCTCTATTTAATCGCCCTTAATCAGACCAACGATTGGGCACTTTACTATATTATATTTGATTTTTCTCTTTCAGTCAACAATAGCAAAGTGAACGCTTTTAATTCTATCAATTAGGCAGTTTAGTATAAAATCTGTCCTCCGCTTTTATAACCAAATAAAATATTGGTCAACGAAAAGACAACTATGTAAAAAAATAAGCGTACCACTATTTCTAATGATACGCCTATCCTCATTAAATCACTTCAAAATGCTTCAACGCATCCTTTATCGCTTCCACTTTCTCCGCTGTCGGATGCTTCCTCGGCTGTTTCAATTCTTCTACCGCATTAGGAGCATCATACATTGGCAAGCCTAAATCTCTCTTTACCTCTGCGATATATGCGGTATGTACTTTGAAGCCGTATTTAGCTTCTATGTACTCCTTTATCATTTTGTAGGTCACTCGTTCTTTGGGCTTATAGCTTTCCGCTCTTTGAGCGATATCATCAAGCGGAACTTTTCCCTCACCTTCGCCAAACTCAACTTTTACGTTGATATGTCCGTCTGGCTTTTTGTAGGAAAGCAGTACAACCGTCTCCACATGTGTCGGGACACTCCCATGAACACAAATCATTAGCCATGTCTGTGCCGCATGAACACATTTTTCCACCCACTGTTATTTCGGTTCCATCAACAACTTTTGTCAGCTTTCTCTCCATCTTAAGACACCTTATTTCCTTTCTTCAATTCCTTCTGAATTGCTTTGTAATGTTCCTTGGCATTGGGAACGGTTCCCGACTGGTTTCCCTTTAGCACAAAGGTCAGCTTGTATGGGTCGGGATTACCTTCCTCATCAAAGCCTCCAACCAGAACCTTCTCAATAATACTCTCAAACACCACTCTGTCAAATTCATCCAGCACCTGCTCACTGATTAGTGTCTCACGAAGTGCTGACATTCGCTTGCCAACATCTTTCTGTTTGTTAATTGACTCCTCCAAAAGATATCTTCTCTCAGAAAGAGTATGAAGTTTACGGGTAAATTCAAGTACCTTTTCATCATAAACTTCCTTACTTATTGTACCATCAATGAGCATATCTGTCATTCGGGATTTTTTTGATTCCAAGGAAGAAATGTCCTTATCAAGCTGTTGCTTCTTACGAACATCCTCTGCATTGTTCAAAGCCTCCTCCACATTCGACATAACTATATCCAGCACATCATCAAAATTCCCTGCCAGCAATCCAAAGGCTTCCAAAAAAGCTCCTTCCAAAATCGCCTCATCAATGGCTTTGCAATGTGGACAATTCTTAATTCCATTCTTGGTGGCATTCATACACTGCCACACAGGCTTTTCATAAATGGAACTGCTGTGCCTTGTCCTTCGGGTAAGCTTATGTCCACAATAGCTGCACTCACACATACTGCTGAAAGCATATTGACGGGTATAACGCTCCCTGTTTCCACTGGTCTCCATAATTTTATTCTTAGAACGCTTCATGCGGATGCGCTCTGCCTCATCCCACACCTCTCTGGAAACGATAGACTCATGATGGTCTCTGATATAAAACTGATCCTGCTCACCCATATTAGCAAGTCTACGCTTACTGATAGGGTCGGTAGTAAAGGTTTTTCCTAGAAGAACATCACCCTTGTACTTTTCATTCTTAATAATTCCCATCACGCCATGAGTGTGCCAGATTACTTCGCCCTTTTTATTTCTCCTGCCAAGCTCCGTCAACCGATGAGCTATGGTAGTTGTTCCATACCCCTGAAGATACAAATCATAAATCATTCGCACCGTTTCCGCCTCATACTCATTTACCGTCAGGCTCTTGTCTTCCGGGTGATAATCATAACCAAGACAGCCGTTAAAACCAATCAGTTCACCACGCTTCATTTTCATCTTAAGTCCCATGGTAACATTCTTGGATAAAGACTCAACCTCCTGCTGTGCCAGGGAACTCATAATTGTCAAAAGCATCTCTCCCTGCATATCCAAGGTGCTGATGTTTTCTTTTTCAAAAATAATACCAATATTCTTATCCTTAAGCATTCTGGAATACTGCAAGGTATCCAGCGTATTTCTGGCAAATCGGGATATGGACTTGGTCAGAATCAAATCAATCTCACCATTTAAGCATCGGTTAATCATTTCCTGAAATCCGGTTCGCTTGTCGGTCTTGGTTCCGGTAATCGCCTCATCAGCAAAAATCCCGGCATTAACCCATTCGGGATTCTCACCAATTTTCTCTTCATAATAAAGTTTCTGGGATTCAAAGCTGCCCAACTGGTCATCGTCATCCGTAGATACTCTAACATAGGCTGGCACACGAATCCTTTCCACTGTTATCGGCGTGCTTCTTACCCTGCCCCTGCTGTTAGCAAGCTGATG
>OGQW01000489.1_pt1 | contig 29536 bp, 27 predicted proteins | sample 1553301 | NCBI WGS metagenome assembly OGQW01 (sample SAMEA2579974, study PRJEB22360) | human gut metagenome
TGAAAGTCGGGGCTTTGGGCATAAAAAAAGAAGGTGAGAATTTTGACACACCTTCTTTCCAAACGCAACGAATAAATTATTAATTACTTACACTCTTATTATTTCTTACAGTCGCAAGAAGAGTAAGCCACTAACATCCAAACCAATTTTTCCTGTTCCTTCAGGTAATCGCTCATCAATGCTACTGTCGCCTCGTCTCCGGATTCGGAAGCCAAAGAAAGTAATTTACGTTCTTCGGCAATAAACTGGCCGTAAGTGTCCAGAACGTTTTCCAACGCTTCGTCTGCACAAGATACGCCCGACACCTCCTTTACTTTGGCAACTTTCAGATATTCACTGAATTTGTTAACCGGAACACCACCTAACATCAGGATACGCTCAGCCAGTTCATCTACCTTTTCAGCGGCATCGTTATACATATCTTCGAACTTGCTGTGGAGAACAAAGAAACCGTGTCCCTTAATGTTCCAATGGAAACCGCGAAGGTTTGTATAGAATACCTGATAATCGGCTAATAACTGTTGTAATGCTTCAACTACTTTACCTGCAGCAACTGCATCCAAGTGGATATGATCTAATGTCTTCATAATACTTTACTTTTTAATTGTTATACTTTTCGTTTTTCTTGTACTGCAAAGATACATCAGATATAAGTACCTGTCAAACAGATAATTTTTATACACAAATAGATATACTCTATCACACTTCCGGCAGAACGGATTACCAGTCCGATACCGAAGACACAGCATTCGTCGGAATGATACTTTTACACAAATATTCCATACCTGCCTGCTCTTGCTTTCAAAACATATATGCTTTGAACACGAAACATATATGTTTTGAAATCGAATCATATATGTTTCGCATTGCATTTCATGATTTTTTCCTACCTTCGTAAAAATTATCAATACAGAGTCCGTAACAACAAACAAAGAATATTATGAATATACAACAACTCGAATACATCCTGGCTGTAGACACATACCGCCATTTTGCCAAAGCTGCAGAACATTGCCGCGTAACTCAACCGACATTAAGCATGATGATCCAGAAACTGGAAGATGAACTGGGCGTGAAACTTTTCGACCGCAATATCCAGCCGGTCTGCCCTACTCCTGCCGGCCGTAAGGTGATCGATCAGGCACGTGTAGTCCTCTACCAAACTTCTCTGATTAAAGATATCGTAAACGAAGAAGAGCAATCTTTGAAAGGAACGTTCCGCCTCGCCGTGTTACCGACGATTGCTCCTTATCTGCTTCCCCGCTTTTTCCAGCAAGTATCGGAAAAGCATCCTGATCTGGATATCCGCATTCTGGAAATGCAAACGGCTCCTACAACGAAAGCCCTCCTTAACGGCGAAATAGATGCTGCCATCATCGCGAACCAACCAACGGAGGTGCAGCTACAGGGAGACATCCTATACTACGAACAGTTTTATGCTTACGTAGCCCGTAACGAAAGCGTGTTCAAGAAAGAGATGGTCCGCTCCGCCGATATCAGCGACGAACGTCTTTGGTTGCTGGATGAAGGACATTGTTTCCGCGATCAGCTGATGCGTTTTTGCCAAATGGAAAAGGTCAAACTCCGTCAGGCAGCCTACCGTCTGGGAAGTCTGGAGACTTTTATGCGTATGGTTGAAAGCGGCAACGGCGTCACTTTTATTCCGGAACTGGCTACCTATCAGTTAAGCGAACAGCAAAAAGAACTGGTACGCCCGTTTGCCATCCCCAAACCGGCACGTGAAATCGTCTGGGTAACCCGCAAAGATTTTATCCGGCATTCGGTCGCCGGTATTCTGATCGAAAGCATCCGAAAATCTGTTCCAAAAGAAATGCGTACGCTGCAAGCGGGGTTGCGAGTGGTCTGAAACGGAATTGTCTTTCATAGGACAGCAAAATTTGGAAAGCCGGCAATTTAAACACATGATCGATTCATGTCTATCTGGCTAAAAAACACCCCTGACGAAATAAATATTTCGGATGCGATGAAAAAAAAATATCACTTTATGCTTGTAGTTTCCAAAAAAGCGTTACTTTTGCTGCGTATTTAAAAACAAAGAGACAAAATGAATCGATTTAGCTTTACATATTACTTTTATTACTTTTACTTTAGCAGAGTGAAGGCAGGAGTTTGTATGTAAAGCATTGATGAATGAATGTATATATCAATAACAAAATATGAAGTCCTGCCGGTTTCGGTGGGACTTTTTTGTTATTGAAAATTGAGAATTGAAAAATAATAGATAAAGAGAAGATGAAAAAGAAAGTAGCAATCCAGGGAATAGCCGGTTCGTATCACGATATAGCCGCCCGTAATTATTTCGAAGGTGAAGAGATTGAAATTATCGGTTGCAACACATTCAGAGATGTTATTTCGACCATCAAGAAAGATCCTTCCATTCTGGGAATGATGGCGATCGAAAATACGATTGCAGGCAGCTTGTTGCAGAACCATGAGTTGATCCGCGAAAGCGGTTTGCAAGTTATCGGCGAATACAAACTGCGCATATCCCACTCGTTGGTTGCACTTCCAGGGACCAATATCCACGATGTCAAAGAAGTCAACTCTCACCCGATCGCCCTAATGCAATGTACCGATTTCCTCGATACGCTACCTAACGCAAAAGTGGTCGAGAAGGAAGATACCGCCATGAGCGCCCGGTGGATTTCGGAAAACCAACTGAAGGGACACGCCGCCATCTGTGGGAAACTGGCCGCCCAGATCTACAACATGGAAGTCCTTGCCGAAGGGATCGAGACAAACAAACGAAACTTCACCCGCTTTTTGGCAATAGCCGACCGATGGACGGCAGACGAGATGCTCAAAGGTGAAGACAAAAACAAAGCGTCGGTCGTTTTCGCTCTCCCCCACACAGCCGGCAGCCTCTCCAAAGTTCTCTCCGTCCTTTCCTTCTACGACATGAATCTTTCTAAAATACAATCCTTGCCAATCATCGGCCGCGAATGGGAATATCTGTTCTATATCAATCTGACATTTACGGACTACCTGCGTTACAAACAGGCATTGGATGCTATCAGACCATTGACAAAAGACTTAAAAATATTAGGTGAATATGCAGAAGGAAAACAAAGTGTATAACATTACCCCCGCTAATCGCGTAGGTAGCGTACAGGAATACTACTTTTCCAGGAAACTGAAAGAAGTAGCCGAAATGAACGCCGCTGGTAAAAATGTGATCAACCTCGGCATTGGCAGTCCCGATCTTCCCCCTTCGGAACAGACAATCGAGACATTGTGTGAACATGCTCGTAAGCCGAACGAACATGGTTATCAGCCGTATGTAGGTATTCCTGAACTGCGTAAAGGATTCGCCGATTGGTATAAGAAATGGTATGACGTGGATCTTGATCCGAAAACAGAGATCCAACCGCTGATCGGTTCCAAAGAGGGAATCCTGCACATATCGCTGGCATTCTTGAATCCGGGCGATGGCGTGCTGGTTCCCAACCCCGGCTATCCGACCTATAGTTCGGTTAGCAAACTGGTTGAAGCCAATCTGATCCCTTACAAACTGAAAGAAGAATTAGGCTGGCAACCGGACTTCGAAGAACTGGAAAAAATGGATCTCTCGAACGTCAAACTGATGTGGACCAACTACCCCAATATGCCGACAGGAGCTAATGCCAGCATGGAACTGTACGAAAAACTGGTCGCTTTCGGAAAGAAGCACGGAATCATCATTTGCAACGACAACCCGTATAGTTTCATTCTGAACGAACATCCGTTAAGCATCCTGGCCGTACCGGGAGCCAAAGACATCTGTATAGAAATGAACTCCATGAGTAAAGCGCACAATATGCCAGGCTGGCGTATGGCAATGCTCGCTTCCAATGCCCAATTCGTACAGTGGGTCCTGAAAATAAAAAGCAATATCGATTCCGGACAGTTCAAGCCGATGCAATATGCGGCCGTCGAAGCATTGAGCGCACCGAAGGAATGGTATGACAATATGAACCGTGTATACCGCAGTCGCCGCGATCTCGCCGGACAGATCATGCACACGTTGGGATGCGAATACGACGAAAAGCAGGTAGGTATGTTCCTTTGGGGGAAAATCCCAGCCGGAGCAGAAGGCAGCGAAGCAATAGCCGACAGAGTCCTGTACGAAGCCAACGTATTTCTAACGCCGGGATTTATCTTTGGCAACCTGGGCGAACGTTACATCCGTATCTCGCTCTGCTGTAAAAACGAGACATTGGAAGAAGCTTTGAAGAGAATAAAAAAGATTTATGATTTATAGTTTATGATTTATGTATCACCATCCAATCATATTCTCAAATCATAAATCATAAACTATAAATCATAAATTACAAATCATCATACAGTCATGGAAATGGAATTAGAATCAATCATGTTACCCGGTATAGACCCGCAACGTCCTATTGTAATCGCCGGTCCGTGTAGCGCTGAGACAGAAGAGCAAGTAATGGAAACGGCCAGAGGAATCGCAGACAAAGGCATCAAGTTGTTCCGCGCAGGAATCTGGAAACCTCGTACCAAACCGGGTGGATTCGAAGGAATTGGTGCAGAAGGCTTGCAATGGTTGAAACGGGTAAAAAAGGAAACAGGTATGTATGTGGCTACCGAAGTGGCAACGAAAGACCATGTTTTCGAAGCATTGAAAGCAGGGATCGACGTGTTGTGGATCGGAGCCCGTACAACGGTTAATCCGTTCGCCGTACAGGAGATCGCCGATGCACTGAAAGGAGTAGATGTTCCTGTCTTGATCAAGAACCCGGTCAATCCGGATTTGGAACTGTGGATCGGAGCTTTCCAGCGTCTCTATGGTGCCGGTATCCGTCGTCTGGGAGCCATCCATCGCGGTTTCAGCTCTTATGATAAGAAGATGTACCGCAACCTCCCGCTCTGGCATATCCCCATCGAACTTCGTCGCCGCATGCCGAACCTGCCTATTTTCTGTGATCCGAGCCATATCGGAGGCAAACGCGAACTGATCGCTCCTCTCTGCCAGCAGGCTATGGACTTGAGTTTCGATGGTTTGATCATCGAATCGCATTGCAACCCCGATTGCGCTTGGAGCGACGCTTCACAGCAGATCACACCTGATGTATTGGATTACGTTCTGAATTTATTGGTTATCCGCGACTCCAACCAGACAACGGAAAACTTGGCTGAACTCCGCCGCCAGATCGACGGTATCGACGAACAACTACTGGAACTGCTGGCTAAACGTATGCGTATCTCCCGCGAGATCGGCGTGTACAAAAAAGAGCACAATATGCCAATCCTGCAATCACCGCGCTACAGCGAAATTCTGGAAAAGCGTTCCAATATGGGTGAACAGATGGATTTGAGTACGGACTTTGTAAAAGAAATCTTGAAAGAAATCCATGAAGAATCCGTCCGCCAGCAGATGATCATCATGAATGAACAATAATAATAATGTGCCAATGAGCTAATATGCCAATTTGCCAATGGGACATTCTCTTTAATTGGTACATTGGCACATTATTATGGACACATTAATACATTAAACAATTACTGATAATGAAAATATTGATATTGGGTGCAGGGAAGATGGGATCTTTCTTCACCGATTTACTTAGTTTTGAACATGAAGTAGCCGTACTTGAGAGCGATCCGAAACGGATGCGTTTCATATACAACGCCCTTCGCCTACAGAAGCCGGAAGAAGTTGCCGAATTCAAACCCGAATTAGTCATCAATTGCGTGACACTAAGCTATACGATCGAAGCATTCAAGAGTGTCATGCCTTACCTGCAGCCATACTGTATCATCTCGGATATCGCATCGGTCAAGACACACCTGAAAGAATTTTACGAAACATGTGGCTTCCCGTATGTTTCTACCCACCCGATGTTTGGTCCGACATTCGCCAATTTGGGACAACTGGAGAAAGAAAATACGATCATTATCTCCGAAGGGGATCATCTGGGAAAAATATTCTTCAAAGATATCTATTCCAGCCTGCGCCTACATATCTGCGAATATACTTTCGAAGAACATGACAAAGTCGTGGCTTATTCGCTCGGTATTCCGTTTGCATCCACAATGGTATTCGCTGCCACGATGAAACACCAGGATGCTCCGGGTACAACTTTCAAACGTCACATGAAGATAGCCAGAGGCCTGCTTTCCGAAGACGACTATCTATTGACGGAAATCCTTTTCAACCCGCGCACACCTCATCAGATCGCACGCATCCAAGAGGAACTGGATATCTTGCAGGAAATTATCAAAAACAAAGATTCGGAAAGAATGAAAGAATACCTGACCAAGATCAGGAAGAATATCGAATAATACAGTTCAATACACCGCTTTCCAAGATACAATCTGGTAACAACAAATCGTTCCACAGCTGTGAGTCGTCCAGCTCACACTTGTGGAACAACTTATTTAATGACTTCATACCATAAAACAAACGATCATGAACAACATCATCCACTTTATGGCAAGACTATCATTGCTATATTCCCTGTTATGGAGCATTTCCATTCACGCTTATGCACACAGCCGAGATACCGACCCAAACTCCACATATCCGACACCGGACCGTCTTTTCCACATTGCACGTAGCTTGAACCGCAACCTCGTCTGTTATGATGCCAACCAAACCAATGGCAAACTAGACACCAAAGAACCCATAAAAGTTTACTGGCTGAACCGAGAAATGGAACCGGGAAAAACTAACGGACTAAGTTTCATACAAAAAAAGATGGCCTACGGTTACAAAGTGGTTTCAATAGCAGAACATACTTGCACGATTACCCTAACGGCTTATCCGGAAAAGAAACTGACGATCTGTAGGGAGGGAGATCACTTCGTCTGCCATGTCAAGATAGACAACCGGCAGGCTATCCTACAATCTTTGTATGTCAAGGCCAGCCCCAACAATCCGCTAAATGTGGAATACGTGGAACTACAAGGCATAACAACCGATACTGGCGTCCCTGTTACGGAAAAGGTCAGCAAATAAAAAAGAAATACGGTTGCTATCAACTACACAGGTCTTTGAACTTTTTTGCAACTATTTTGCAACTAAAAAATGTAAAAACCGCTTGAAAAGCGTATTTTTGTCCTTGTATTTCAAAAAAGAGTGTTTTACGGATGAAGGTATGTATAGCTGAAAAGCCCAGTGTAGCACGCGAAATTGCAGAAGTTCTCGGGGCAACCAAAAAGATGAACGGGTATATTGAAGGAAACGGGTATCAGGTAACCTGGACTTTCGGACATCTGTGCACTCTCAAAGAGCCCAATGATTATTCAGAGAACTGGAAACGATGGAGTCTAGCTTCCCTCCCAATGATCCCGCCTCGATTCGGGATCAAGCTGATCAGCAATCCGACATACGAACAGCAATTCAAAACAATCGAAGAACTGATGCAGAATGCCGAAATGGTTATCAACTGCGGAGATGCCGGCCAGGAAGGAGAACTGATCCAGCGTTGGGTGATGCAAAAGGCTGGCTGTAAATGCCCGGTCTACCGCCTATGGATATCTTCGTTGACAGAAGAAGCGATCCGCGAAGGTTTTCAACATTTGAAAGAACAGTCCGACTTCACCAAGTTATACGAAGCCGGTCTTTCCCGCGCCATCGGTGACTGGCTGTTAGGAATGAACGCAACGCGCCTTTATACGCTCCGCTACGGACAAAATCGGCAAGTGCTTTCCATCGGACGAGTACAGACACCTACCCTTGCACTCATCGTAAACCGACAAGCCGAAATAGACAACTTTAAGCCGGAACCTTATTGGGAACTGAAAACAGTTTACCGAAACACTACTTTCTCGGTTACCAAAGGCAAATTCACGAAGAAAGAGGAAGGGGAAGCTTTCCTGGAAATAGTCCGGCAAAAAGAATTCACCGTCACCGACATATCAGAAAAGAAAGGGAAGGAATATGCTCCCCGCCTTTTCGACCTGACTTCGTTGCAGGTGGAATGTAATAAGAAATTTGCTTTCACGGCTGACGATACATTGAAGCTGATCCAGTCGCTATACGAAAAGAAAGTGACAACCTACCCGCGTGTCGACACCACTTTCCTAAGTGACGATATCTATCCTAAAGTTCCCAACACACTTAACGGCCTGGTTGACTATATCGACCTGACAGCCTCGCTGCTGAAGGCGAAAATACGGAAAGACAAACGTGTATTCGACAATTCGAAGGTGACGGATCACCATGCCATCATCCCGACCGGTGTACCAGCACGCAACCTAACGGACAACGAACGGAAGGTGTACGACCTGGTGGTCCGCCGTTTCATCGCAGCTTTTTACCCAGACTGCGAAATCTCGACTACTACGGTATTGGGTAAAGTCGACAAAGTAGATTTCAAGGTAACAGGCAAACAGATATTGAAACCGGGATGGCGCGTTGTGTTCGGAGCAGAGCAGAAAGACTCGGACGCCGAACCGTCAGATGAAGAAGGCGTACTGCCGGATTTCATAAAAGGAGAAAGTGGCCCCCACAAACCGACATTAGGCGAAAAATGGACACAGCCGCCCAAACCCTACACCGAAGCGACATTGCTCCGCGCCATGGAAACAGCCGGTAAACTTGTGGACAATGACGAATTGAGAGACGCATTGAAGGAAAACGGTATAGGCCGTCCTTCCACCCGCGCCGCCATCATCGAGACTTTATTCAAACGCAATTATATCCGCAAGGAACGCAAGAACCTGTTTCCTACAGCTACCGGTGTGGAACTCATCGACACGATACAGGAAGAGCTGCTGAAAAGCGCCGAACTGACCGGTCTTTGGGAAAAGAAACTACGACAAATCGAACGGGGCACCTACGAAGCCCGTACTTTTTTGGAAGAGCTTAAGCTGATGGTCCATCAAGTAGTGATCAACGTCCTCTCCGACCAGACCGGACGCACCATCACAATCGAGCAGGCTGCTCCAGAGAAGCCCCAAACCGAAAAGGAGCCGAAAGGGGAAAAAACGCGCAAACCGCGTGCCAAGAAGGAAAAGACTGCCGGTCAACCAGAATCAACAACCGTTCCCGTAAAGCCGGTATGCCCGATCTGTAAGAAAGGTAGCATCCTGCGTGGAAAAACGGCTTACGGCTGTTCCGAATATAAAGATGGTTGTACTTTCCGCATGGATTACGCCACCTATGGCGAAGGATTGTCGGATGAGGAATTAGTGAAGGTGATCAGTGGAATCAGAAAGGATTAAACCGACAAATTGGTTTACACTTTCTTTACGACAAATCAAATATGAAAACATAATTAATAAAGAACTACAAAGTATTTTAAAACAAAATGGGATTTAATAATTAATCTAAAATCAATGAAAGAAGAATGGTTCCCTTTGGTTAATGAAAAGGGAGAGACAATAGGAAAAGCTACCCGTAAGGAGTGCCATAACGGATCGAAAATGTTACATCCGGTAGTGCACCTACATATTTTCAATAAAGCAGGTGACCTCTACCTACAAAAGCGTTCGATAAACAAAGATATCCAACCCGGTAAATGGGATACAGCAGTAGGGGGACATATTGACTACGGAGAGACGGTCGAAGATGCCCTTCACCGGGAAGTACGGGAAGAATTAGGGATAACAGATTTTATCCCGCAATTCATCACCCGTTATGTATTCGAATCGGCTATAGAAAAAGAGTTAGTCAACACCTACCGTACCATTTACGACGGTCCGATCATCCCTGACCCTTCCGAACTGGACGGTGGACGTTTCTGGTCTCCTTCCGAAATCCTCGAAAATATGGGAAAAGGAATTTTCACACCCAACTTCGAAAGGGAATATAAACGGTTATTCATGTAAACTACAAAAACACTAAAACAATGGCAAAAGAATTAGAACTCAAGTACGGCTGTAACCCCAACCAGAAGCCATCGCGCATTTTCATGCAGCAAGGGGAGTTGCCCATAGAAGTCTTGAACGGACGTCCCGGATATATCAACTTCCTGGATGCTTTCAACAGCTGGCAATTAGTAAAAGAACTGAAAGAAGCAACTGGACTGCCCGCCGCCGCTTCCTTCAAGCACGTAAGTCCGGCAGGGGCCGCCGTGGGTATCGAGATGAACGATACGTTGAAGAAAATCTATTTTGTGGACGATCTTCCGCTCACTCCGCTTGCAACCGCCTATGCTCGCGCCCGCGGTGCCGACCGTATGTCGTCCTACGGCGACTTCATCGCACTCAGCGACATATGCGACGAAGCGACTGCACGCCTCATCAACCGCGAAGTTTCCGATGGCGTCATTGCTCCCGACTATACGTTGGAAGCGCTTGAAATCTTGAAAAATAAACGGAAAGGCACTTATAATATCATCAAAATCGATCCAGACTACTGCCCCGCTCCTATCGAACACAAAGATGTTTTCGGCATCACATTCGAACAGGGACGTAACGAGATCAAATTAGACGAAAACCTGCTGACCAACATCCCGACCCTGAACAAAAATTTCCCAGACGAAGCGAAACGCGACCTGATCATCGCCCTTATCACACTGAAATATACGCAGAGCAACTCAGTCTGCTACGTTAAGGACGGACAGGCCATCGGTATCGGTGCCGGCCAGCAAAGCCGCATCCACTGTACCCGTCTGGCGGGCAACAAGGCAGATATCTGGTACTTACGCCAGCATCCGAAAGTAATGAATCTGCCTTGGATCGAGAAAATCCGTCGTGCAGACCGAGACAACACGATCGACGTCTACATCAGCGACGACCACGAAGATGTTTTGGCCGACGGTATCTGGCAACGGTTTTTATGAGAAAAATCGGCATAAGACGCAAAGAAAAGCAAAGTTCTACTTAAATAATTGGAGGTCAGTATTTTGTATGTAGGACGGATTGAAACAAGCTTTGGCATAAAACGCTTGAAAATCCCCCTTTCAGACAAAGTTCGGCTACTAAGCAGCTACCAGTCCTAAAGAGGATATATGGAATATAACAAGTTCTGTTTCATAACTTTGCGTTGTTTTGCATAACTCTTGGTAACAAATAATTAACTACCTTTAGAAACGAAAATTTTAGAGTTATGAAAACAAAGAGAAGTACGTTTGCAACCTCGTTCTACATCAAGAGATCGGCAGTGAGAAACCGGGACGGAAAAGCCCCCATCATGGTGAAGATCTCCATTGATGGGGATGACAAAGCATTGGGAACCAAACTATTCGTTACGCCGGATTTATGGGAGAATGGTAAGGCAAAAGGCAAGTCCGCCGAGGCGACAGAGATAAACGGGCAGCTCAAAGAAGTCAGTGCCCGGCTTACCAACCACTATCACCGCATCCTCCGGGAAGAGGATTTTGTCACCGCCGAAAAGCTGCGTAACGCCTTTCTGGGTATCGGTGTGATGGAAAACTGCATCCTGAAAGATTTCGAGAACATGAACCGGGAATTTGAGGCGATGGTGGAGAAAGGACAGCGTGCCAAATCCACTTACAACAAGTACTTGGCCGTGTACAACCATTTTGCCACCTTCCTTTGGGAGAAGAAGAAACGAACCGATATGGCTTACAAGGAACTGACAAAGGAGATTATCACCGATTTCGATAAGTACCTGCGCGTGGAAAAGGGATTGAGTGACAACACTCTTTGGATATACACCATGCCACTGCTCAGCCTGACAGACAAGGCATGGCGGCGTGGTATCGTCCGTTCCGACCCTTTCGGTGAGTACAGCCTTGAAATGCAGGAGACAGACCGGGGCTACCTCACGGAAGAGGAACTGCGCACCCTGGCTAACGCCGTGTTCGTGAAAAAACAGACCAACCTCGTACGTGACATGTTCCTCTTCGGGTGCTTCACATTTCTTGCACTAGTGAATAATTCTCTGATTATTAGAACTTTAAAAATGGCAATAAATTGAATAGGTAATGATTTAGAAACCACCGGACTTCTCCGTTCTGCTTGGATTCTCATATCCAAATCCTTGTATGCAAAAGTACGAAAAAAAGTCTTATTTACCAAATAATCAAATAGAAAAAGTCCAAAAGTGATTTTTATTCGGCAGGTGCATCTATATCCAAACTATTCAGGTAGTCCGCTACAAGCCGCTCAAGTTGTACCCGTCTGAAATCAAACCATTTCTGACGGTATTCGCTTCCATCAATGACATATTTGAAATTTCTGAATGGTTTCCGTCCCGATACGGCTTCCCATAAGCGCCCTTTTATTCCGGCATCATCCGGTATGCAATCCCGAATGAAACGCTTCATGATCCCGAAGGACTCTCTCGGTTCCGGTGGGTCAATGCGGACGCAGTTCTCCCAACGCTCCACCTTTCTATAAACTTCCTGATAATATTCGTCAAAATCTCCACACTCATAAGAATCGTATGCTGCTCCCGGCACGCTTTCGGTTTCCAAAGTGTCCGGATTCAGGAAACAGACCATTCCCATGCCGGTTTCTTCGGCGATGCCACTGATTACCTTTATCGGATATTTCGAATATTCTGCCATTTTCCGTTTGCTTTCTAAAATGTAACAAGTACTCACGAAAATACATCATGAGATGGAAATAACAAAACTTTTACGAATAAATGTAAGTGCGGAGATTCCCCCTTGAAGGGAGCGTTTTCTGAAAGGAAGCGGAGACTGCTCCATGACGATAATCCCTCCAAGGGCATCCGAACCGTATCTTACCGCATCGGAGCCCTTGATTACCGAAACAGAGGAGCTGCCGTTCATGTCCACTTCGGGAGCGTGGTCGGCTCCCCATTGCTGCCCAGTCTGGCGGGCACCGTTATGGATGATCAGTATCCGGTTCCCGTACATTCCTTGGATAACGGGTTTGGATACAGTGGTTCCCGTGCTGATGGAACTTACCCCGCTGACACGTTCGAGCAGGGTGGCAAGCGAGGTTCCCAGCGCGTTCCTGATCTCGGGAGATGAAAGGCGCCGGCTCACCACGTTGGGTGACGCCCCGGCACGTTCACCGGTCACGACCACTTCCCCGAGTTTTTGTATGTCCGGGGAGAGACATACGGTATGTATGCTGCTTTCTTTGAATACCTCGTTCAAAGGCACACGCCGGGAACCGTAACCCAGGCACTGCACGAGGACCGTATCCATGAAACACGTTCCATGACCGAAAACAATCATTCCACGGGGGGAGCTGACAAGTAACCGTTCCCTGGTCAGGATATAGGCCCCTTCAATGGGAAGCCCGCTTTCCTGGTCAATGACCAGCAGAGTATCGCGTGTACCCGTCGATTGCCGGTCAGCCTGTACCCGTGCTTCCATGGGAGAAGGGAGGGTACATAGGCAGACAACAAGCAGGCACACATACTGGAGATATGCATGAAATGTCATACTTGAAAAAATATAAACGGGTTATAATCTGTTAAGACAGGACATGAAAAGCCCCTGCACGCAATCACAGTGATGGCATGCGAATCCCTCAAGGGAGTTATGACAAACACACAGGGGGTGCACGGAGGAAATGCGGGAAAAGAATGACGATGACATCTGTTTCCCCGGAGATAAGATACCTTACAGGCCTGCCAGTCGGAATATAATCGTATATAAAAATCCCTGCCTCGACAAACGGGGAGAGCGTAAAGAGACAGATGGTACAATTTTCAGGAGAATCGTGACGGGAGTGTCCCTGTTCGTTATGGGATACGCACGAATGTTCCCCGTGAACATGAAAAGCTTTCACGAGGAAAAAGGGCATCAATGTCAGCAACAACATACATGCTATGACAGCCCGCTGTCTCTGTCTTTTTTTCGTATGATCCATTAGTTTGCAAAATTAACGGTTTTAATCATCACTCGCAATACCTACAAATAATGATTTGCAAGCATAAACACCATGTATATTTGTTACGGATACCAGACAGACCGTTTTATTCCTCCAACCAGTCGTCTGAGAGCCCGAAACTCCTGTCACGAAACAATTCAGCCAGACCTGAGATTTGTTTGAAACGGAGTAACTCGTTCTTGTCCATGCCTATGTTGCGCATGATCCAGCTGTCGGACATACCCGATTTTGACAGTTCCGCCACAATACCTGTCATAAGTTCCAGCGAGTGCATTCCCCTGGCCCTGTTATGACGGATAGTCGAGGCCATCCTGTTCGAGATGTCTTTGTTTATGACCGTTACAGGCAGCAATCCGTTCTCGCGCTTGTAAATCCTGACGGATGTTTTCATAACCAGATAGCGGTGGTAACCGTCAACCAGCTCGTAGATATCCTCTTCTTCCCGGTAATAACACACGAGGGGCATCGTGTAGCCGTCTTCCCAGATGGACAGTTCCAACAGTTTCATCTCCGGGGGAGCAACGACATTCGGGTTATAGCTGTTGGCCACGATTTTCTCGACTGGCACGGCCTTGACGTTATACGCCGGACTTTTAAAACTTGACATGACAATCACAATTTATATCTTTTCAAAACTCTCTCTTTCATCTCCCTCTCCCGCTTGGTCTGCGTGAAACCCATATACTTGCAGGTATGATCGTTTTTCAGGATGCAGACGCACATTCGTTTGTAAGTGGGTATTTCACGAAATTCAGGGATATCTATCTCGTCTATATACTCCATGCGGACGGGCCTCTTGTCAGTCCGGTATGCCGTGCATTCTTCCACCGTGAACGGTACACCGGCCGCACGCAGCTTCCCGATCGTTTCCTCTCCCAGGCAGCCTCCTTTTTCTCTCCAGAATTTCTGGCTCACCCTCAGTTTCTCCAGGTAGTTCTCCCTTGTCGCCCGGGGAAGCGTGTCAAGGAGGAAGTACATGTACTCTTTCCACGTGAACCCGTCCGGACAACTGATGGAGCGCCAGCCCATCGCAACCGTGTTCCCGTACATTCCGGTGAAACTGACGCCGTTGACCCGGCTGACCATGCGTCCCCAGGTATCCGGATCAATAACTTTATAAAGATGCAGGGTCGAAACGGCCTGTGAGATAAACGGGCTGGTCACCCTCTGGCGGGACAAGGGAATCCCGGCCTGGTAATACAAGTCATACAAACGGTTATAATCCCAACCATACCGGGCATACCCCGTCCACACGTCCGTTGTCTTCCAGTCGTATATCGGGTAGGCGTTATAAGTGTAATATCCTACACGGTGAGTCCACTTGTAGTTGGCCAGCTTACGGTAATTCTTGTCGGAATGAATCGCCCGCCACCGGTTGAAGCTCTCCTGCGTGCGGATCCCCACGAGGCAGCAAACACGCTTGCATCCCTTCTTACGACGTATCCAGGAAGGGAAAAGAGACTGGAAGTCGTAATCCCACAGGCTGTCGTTCCAGAAATCAAAATCTTTCACGGTAAGAGCGGTGCCCGGCATCTGGCGAACCCAGATATTCTGGTACCCCTCTTGCCAGGGACGCCAGTACTGCTGGTACATGGAAGTACATGTGGGTACCTTGAAGGGGACACAACAGTGGAACACTTCAAGGATATCCCGGTTGTTGGAAAACATCCTTTCCACGTACTCCGTGCTCTGGCGGTACTGCACCTCGTAATCCATGTGGAACACACCCAGTTTTCTACCGGGAGCATGCATGCGGATATAATCCATGCACAAATGGAGAAGGATGCCGCTATCCTTGCCACCGGAAAAAGAGACATACACGTAATCAAAATAGTCAAAGATGATCTTCAATCTCCGGTTGGCGGCCTCGTGGACATCCATCCGGCGCATCATGCCCCACCTCCTTCATGATAACGCATCTTGACATACTTCTTCCACTCGACACAGGGGATAAAATTCTTCATTGAAAAGTCTTCCACGTGGCGTTCGTGTACAACGGCCACAAGGGAACCATCAGAAGAAAAATCATGGATAATACGGTCCAATAACATCTCTATTACAGAGGAGTTATCCCCGCTAATATAGTAGTTATCTATGCAATTGTTTGTCAAGGTCATTTTCACGGGCATGAATCCCAACACCCTTTGCTCATCCATGGCAATGTACCAGACATGGTTACGCGTCGTTTTGAAAGGGTAATTATTATTTTGCCGCAATACGGCCGGGTTCATTACCAAAGGGGCGACAAGGTCAAAAAGCCGACCGTCCAATCCTTGTAACTTCAGAATGTTCATGATTCCAATCCGTTATTACTAAAAATCGAATGTGTACCTATTATGCGTTTGTCCATGATTTCCGACATTATCATGCCGCAAGCACGTTACAAATGACTATCCGCAAACATGGATATCAATGGGGACGGGAATGATACCTCCTGAGTTTCCAAAAGGGAGAAAAACATAAGAATGAACAATAATGCCACGGGAACGATCTCCACACCCCATTCCCCTATCAGCTCAAAAGTCACGTGCAGGTCACATACCCTTCTTTCCGAAAACATATGACCGGAAAGGCAGGAGCAGAGAACACGGAAAAAACAATTCAAAATTTAGTACATGATATTAAAAAATTATACATTGAAAATCAGAGGAGCTACCCGCCAATCAACTGGTGATTGGCGGGTGCCCTCTGGCTTAAAATAAAAAATCACCTTACCAGATTCGGGTTTTTCTGGGAATCCATATCAGGATATGGAAGATACATCAGATTGTCACTCCATGTCCTGTTCGTATATTCTACAGACTCCTTTACCAGGATCCCGTCGGTGACTTCAACAGCCGTGTTCTCCGCTCTTTCCTTAAAGGTGTCTTTCAGTCTGTTCATACGGAACTGGTCCGCACGGCGTGTGACAAGGGCCACCCAGTAGCCTGCCACCTCCCAACCATGCTCCTTATAAGCCGCTTCGGCAAGGTCATCTGCAGAAAGTCCGGTGAGCGGTTCCAGTCCGGCACGCTCGCGGACATCATTCAGACACTTGAATGCCAACTCGTCCGTCTGCCCCGTCCTGGCCTTGGCTTCCGCATACCACAACAAAACCTCCGAATAACGAATGATTCTATGCCGATGGTCATTACACATGTTCTGACTGGCCGGTTTTGTATAATCATACGGGGCACTGGTATTCACTTTTGACGCAGGATCCCAGTTGACGGAGAATATACTGAACATGGGGTGATGTTCCGGAACGACAGGGGTACCGTCCTCCTTCAACTCCCACCAGTCAACCAACGTTCCGTCTTTCAGACGAATCTTGGGATCATAAGTCGCATCTTTTCTCGGACCGTCAGGAAACTCCTTCCAGAAACGAATTTCACCCCAGGCGTCTCCCCAACCGCCCAGCGATTCAAACTGGTTACATGAAGTAAGCTCCGAATCCTGTGCCCAATCCACGAACGGTGAATAGTTTATGCCGAGCACCGTCTCATTATTATAGTTATTGCTCATAGCATACACATCTTTGTAATCCTTATCGAGCTTATACTCGTATTCACCTCTGTTCACACCCTCAATGACCTCCTTCGCCTTTTCAGCAGCCTTTGCGTAATATTCCGTTTTGTTCATCGGCCAGCCGGCCATAGCCATATACACTGCTGCCAAAGTAGATTTGGCTGCCTGCCGGGTTACATACACATTCACTCCGTTCAGAAAGCGGGGGCTGCCACTGTAACCCGTAGGCAATACGGCCTCAGCTTCGGTCAGGTCCTGCACAATATGACCATACACTTCTTCCACGGGGGATAGAGGTTTGGTATAATCATCGTTGACATTGTCCAGATTCATCGGCAGCGGTCCCCAAAGTCGCACCAGGGTAAAATAAGCGTATGCCCTCCAGAATTTAGCCTGCCCGAGGGCGATATTTATCTCATCTTGAGTGGTAGGTGTTTTAGAGGCCCCCTGTATGATCAAATTGGCAGCCTTTACAATGGCATAATGCATGTTCCACGCATCTTTGACACCCTTGTTGTTGTTTGCTGCGGCAAACTTGTCCATTTCTGCGGCAGGCTGTTTGTTGCTCCCCGGATTGGTCGTTATATCATCCCCCTGCCACTGGGGCAGCTGCATGTTCGTATATACCTGTGAAAGATTGACTTTCTGGTAAAGGGCATATATGCTCATGTTCAATTCATCCTGGGTAGAGAAGAAGTTTTCCGGAGTGAGTTTTCCCCTGGGATCTTCCGTTAAGAAATCACTGCACGACATCAGTGAAAATGACAGGGCAACCATAGTGCCTGCTATTATTTTTATTTTCATAAGTTCTTCTATTTTAGATTTAAAAATTCATCCGGAGACCGAATGTGAATGTTCTTGGGGAAGGATAGGCTCCCATGTCAATACCCGCGTCAACGTCAACGCTGCTGTTCGAGAAGGTAGTACCGGCCGGATCCATCCCCTTGTACCCGGTTATTGTAAAAAGGTTCTGACAGCTGAAAGTAAGCCGCAAATCAGCAAATCCCGTTGTCTTTTTGGGGAAAGTGTATGAAAGACTGATATTCTCCAGACGAAGGAAGTCCGCGTTCTCCAGCCATTTGGTTGAAACCGGCTGCAGATTATTTCCACCTTCGGTCAGGCTCGGGTATGTTGCCGAAGAGCCAATCTTGTCGAATCCCTTCAGATAGGCGTCTGCCAGAGTTACAAAACGGAAATTCCCTTCGGCCGAAGCCATCGTATATCTTACAAGATTCAAACGCTTGGCTCCGAAAGATCCGTTGAAGAACAGGTTCAGATCCCAGTTTTTATAAGACAGGGAGTTGTTCCATCCCAGGGTGAAATCGGGATTGGCCTTGCCGATGACCTTGCGGTCGCCACCGTCTATCATCTGATTGCCATCTACATCCGTGTAGGTGTCATGTCCCTTTTCATCCAAGCCGGTCCATTCATATCCCCAAAAAGTACCGATGGCCTCACCCGGCTTGATAATGGTGGCATAATCAACCATACCGGCAGCCGGACTGGAGCCGTTGATGAAATCATTCTCACCACCGGAAAGGCGTTCCACGCGGTTCTTCAAATAAGTACCGTTCAAGGTGGAGGTCCATTGGAACCGGTCATTCTGTATAATCCGGGCGGTCACGCTCAAATCAATACCACGATTACTGATTTCGCCGTCATTCACCCAAAAAGAGTTACCGCCGACATATCCGGGGATACTTCTTTTAAGCAACGCATCTGTAGTGCGTTTATAGAAATAGTCCACACTGAAATTCAGCCGCCTGTCAAACAGGGAGAACTCCAAGCCCAGGTCGAACTGTTTGGTCTTCTCCCACGTAAGCTCAGGAGTCGCTATGTCATTTGCCCAATAACCGGTAAAATTACTGTTGGTTCCAAAATTGTATGCAGTAGCACTCATAAGGCCCATGGTCGCATAAGGACTGATAGCCTGACTACCCACAATACCATAACTGGCGCGAAGTTTAATGTCCTGAACCGAGGAAACATCCTTCATGAAATCCTCATTGCTCAACGTCCAAGCTGCGGCAATAGAAGGAAAGTACCCCCATTTCTTTTTGGCAAAGCGAGAAGAACCGTCGGCACGAAATGTTCCGGTAAGCATATAACGGTCCTTATAATTGTACATGACACGGGTCACTCCCGACATCAGCGCCCATTGCTCGTAACCATTGTTTGCATCACGAGAGGAAGCCATACCCACATTCCACCAGCCCACACCCTCGGTCAGCAGGTTGTTACCGGTTATACCCATTGTCCTGGTTTCGGAGGAGGTCACCTCATATACGGCCGTGGCTGTCAGATGATGGTCGTTCCAGGAACCCGTATATGTCAGGTTGTTGGAACTCTGCAGCATCAGGCGGTAAGTGTCATTGTTGCCCATACCACTCTTGGTCCCCACTCGTTTGGAGCTGAAACTATAACTTTTCCCGTCATAATAGTCCACGCCATTGGTTGTGGTGAATGTCAGCCCCTTCATTATATCAAGGCGCAAATCAACACGTCCGTTGAAAACATTGGTCATTGTCTCTCCCGACTGCAACTTTAGGATACCGACCGGGTTGGAAGCTATGGAATTATAAGTATCGGTGTTATAGTTCCCGTTTTCGGCCATCATCGTCATGGTAGGCGAATAGTTCAAAGCAATCCAGATCGGATTATCCTTACCGGAGGCAAAAGATCCCCCGCGACGCAGACCGTGGGAAGCATTGATGTCAGCCGTGATATGCAGCCAGTCGGTAAGCTGTGAGGAAAGATTCGCCTTCGCCTGATAACGCTCGTTCTTCGATTCAATGACCACACCTTCCTGGCTCATGTAGTTGGCGGAAATGTAATATTGGGTCTTCTCGCTACCATTGGAAAGAGCCAACTTGTAATTCTGGGTGATCCCCGTACGGAAAATCTCATCCTGCCAGTCGATGCCCGCCGTTCCGTTCTGATAGGATTGCATCTCTTCGTTTGAGAAATCAATACCTTTGACCTCCTTGAGCGCCAGAGCGTAATCGTATGCTCCAAGGATATCGTATCTCTTATATACATTGGAAACTCCCACTGATGCGTCGAACATAATTTCACGCACACCGGCCTTACCACTCTTGGTAGTGATCAGAACGACCCCGTTCGACCCCCTGGAACCGTATATGGCAGTGGACGATGCATCTTTGAGAACCTGCATCGAACGGATGTCCTCGGGATTGATACCGTCCAAACCGCTTTCGCGGACGATTCCGTCAACCACATACAAAGGGTCGTTGCTTTTGCTGATGGAGTTAGCACCGCGGATGCGGATTTTCACGCTTCCCCCGGGGACGCCGCTGTTCTCAACATGAACGCCACTGACACGCCCCTGAAGAGCGTCTGCAACCTGGGTTATAGGCTGGTCCTTGAAATTTTTGTTGTCCAGCACGGCTACGGAACCGGCCATATCAGCTTTTCTTACAGCACCATAGCCAATAACAACCACCTCGTCAAGCACTTCGGCATCTTCCTTCAAAACGATGTTTAACGGGCCACCTGTCCAGGCTATTTCCTGGCTCTGATAGCCGACATAAGAAACAACAATTATATCCCCTTTTTTTACGTTCCTAAGGGAAAAATCACCGTCAAGTCCCGTAATGCTGCCGTTTGTCGTCCCTTTGACAAGTACGGATGCGCCGATAATGCTTTCGCCATTGGCATCTTTGACAACTCCTTGACAGATATCACTCTGTTCGATAATTTGTCCCCTCAGGGAAGGGTAGTCAGGGAACGCATAAACCTGCATCCCACACAATAGCGAGAGCGACAGAATTGCTCCCGCTGTTTTTTGAAGTGTATTCATAAATTATTTAGTTAGGAAAAAAAGTTCGATAAGAAACATGTTCAGGCGTTATGCTCTTTTTAATACAAGTTCTGTATTCTACCCGGATCATATCTCCTTGGTTGAAACGCTGAAAGTTTCAATAAGGGTATTACCATCTGTTATATATTCTTTTTCCAAACGGTTAACCTCCTTGTCGTCAATGTAGCCTATTACTGTTATATGAAGCCGTTTACCCGCCTCCGAGATACTGGAAACCGAACCGGCACAGGTCATGAAAAACGCATTCCCATTTGTACGACAAGACATAGTTGCCGTCCTTATTTGGGCAGAATAGGAATCACCAATGTATTCTCCCTTGTCATTGTACAACTTGGCGGGACCACCCTTGTCAGCACCACCGATACTTACACTCACTTCAAATGAATCTGTGTCACCGGACTGTTGGATTACAATTTTATGAATTCCTGTCTGAAAATCAGATGCGTTTTCCGTTCGTTCATTGTCACATCCTACAAATATAAATCCGGCCAAGAGCAATACAACACTCCATAATGTGAATTTACTTTTCATATTTATATTTACAACAATAATTGATAAAAATAATATATCTATAAATCTTGCCAAGAAGAATATTAATCATCTAAGGCAAACAAATTATCTAATTTAACAACAATATATTTATTGAATATAATACGCAGCCCATTATTCATTGCGCAAATGAAAAAACAAGATAAAATATTATTGATTATCATTTTAGCCCTATAATTTATCAATATGGCCTAATAGTTTGGAATATACAAACAAAATATTATACAATAAGATAAATACATCAAATAAAAATACCTTAGATTTATATTACAAAGGAGATGATTATGGCAAATTTCTATGTTTCATGTAATGTGTCAAAGTATAATAAGAGAAATAGAGAGGAGCTGTAAGGTTATTTTAGGACAAGTCAGGGTGAGAAGTAAGAGAAAAACGACTTTTTCCAATCATTGGATGCGTAAATACCCCAATTTGATAAGGGATTATATACCAACGGCTCCCAATCAATTATGGGTAAGCGACATTACTTATATATTGAGATGGCAGGGTGTTTTGCTTATCTAGCACTTGTAACAGATGCCTATTCTCATAAGATCGTTGGTTGGGAGCTTGCTCCATCACTTCGTGCTTGCAATGCTCTTGCTGCCTTGAAAATGGCTTTAAATAGTTTACCGGAAGGATATTCCGGGCTTATTCATCATTCAGACAGAGGAAGCCAATATTGCAGCGCCAGTTATGTTAATTTGCTAACGCAGCATAAGGTACAAATTAGCATGACGGAAAGTGGCGATCCACTTGAAAATGCAATAGCAGAAAGAATAAATGGCATTCTGAAAACAGAATGGATATACGATGTTAAGCTAAAATCATGGCAGGAAACTATTAACTTCATTAGTCGAATTATTGATTTATATAATAATCAAAGACCGCATCAGAGTATTAGTTATATGGTTCCTGCCTTGGTTCATCAAACAAATATTAAAACGGAACGCAAATGGAAGAATTATTATCGAAAGAGGAATGTACTTAATGAAGAAGTCTCTATCTTTGAGCCGAAGTGTAAAGGCACAGCAGGACTAAAACACTCAATTCCTGATAATGTCAAGCTCATATAGGACAAAGTAATATAATCTGTAAAGTTTTTCTAGGACAAGATAATTCATTGGTGCAAGGTGCAGCTATATACAGATATAGCTGCACCTTGCACCAATGAATTACATCCTAAAAATCAATGATTTACATTTTTAGTAACAAGAATAGGTGCAAATCCTTTTTTGCACTTATTCTGTTACTTACACTTTTCTTGTTTTTCCGTTTACACAGAAAACTAAAAATCTCCTGTTTTTTTCTTTTTCGGTTAAAATTAGTATATTTGTATCAGTTCTAAAAGTGAAGCAAAGCAATGCACTGAAATTAGCACCGCTACCAAATCGCTACCAATTACCAGGCTTATCGCTCTTTACGCTTTATCAATCAGCCGATTAAAAGAAAATCTTAGTTTTTCACTGAAAAACCGGAAATCCTGACACGCGAAGAAAAACGTGCCTGGCTGGACACACTTAAAGGCGTTTCATTGGGCTCCGACGCCTTTTTCCCCTTCGGTGACAATATCGAACGAGCACACAAAAGCGGCGTAGATTATATCGCACAGGCAGGCGGTTCCGTCCGTGACGATCATGTGATCGACACGTGTGACAAATACGGCATCGCAATGGCATTCACAGGTGTACGGTTGTTTCACCATTAACAAGGGAATTCTTGTTTTTAAAACATTAGTGTTTTTCACATTTGGTTCTTCGTCAATTAAGAGGTAACACTTGACAACCAAAGTTCAACAAATAAAGAAGTTTGAATGAAATCAATAGAGAATGATATACTTCTACATGCAATTGAATAAACCAATGAATAGCAAAATACAATAAATAGAAACCTCTAAATTGACGAAGAACCAAAGATTTTATGGAATAACACGTATTCTGCCCTACGCTTGAACCTCAAGAGGGTATTTAAGCAGCTTCCGGTAAAAAACTACTCGTCTTTATAAAATTACTCCTCCAACATCCCTTCCAAATAACGGTCGGGAGCTAACCCTATGCTCTGGAGGAATCCCGCCAGAGCGCTATATGTTAAACTATTCTCCGACAAGTTCACCAAGGCAATCCGGCGGAGACATCCGAACGGGATCGCATAATCCACATAAGGGACCAAGTTAGCTCCTATAAAATCATACTCAGCTTCTACCGGATCACAAAATTGCACAAGCCGCCATTCTTGTTCGGAAACCCAACGAGGTTCCCGAACTTCCAGACAGGCATTACAAAGCATCGAGAAGAAACGTGAATCCCGCTTGAACCCGGTATGCTCTTCATCGTAAAAAAATTTGTCATACTCCCACTTCATCTGCGAAACAAACACGTTCAGATTCTCCTCCTCATTATATTTGCAACGGAGCAAGTATTTTTCCTCCGACAAACTATACTCACCTAGTGCCCCGTAATCGAAAGTCAGCCGCAAACAGGAAGTATCCTTTTCCTTCACACTGGAAGGGATTTCCAAATTCTGGTAAAGGGAAAGAGCGTACATCTCCACCTCCGGTCCGATAAGCATCCGGCGGTTCTCCCGGAAAAAAGGAATATTTTGTTTACTAAGCTCCGGCCCGATGCCTTTTTGCTCTTCATGCAACACGATCGAACGGCGAAGCAGGGACAAACCGTATCCGATTACTTCGTCCGACTTGGCATACAACAAATTAGGAACATGCAAGGTGAATGTTCCCGGCGTCTTCGACTCCTTGCATCCGCGAACAAAGGATTCTATTGAAACATAGGAATATAAATCCATCTTTTATGATTTTTTTGGACGTCAAATATACAATTTATATTAGAGATTATCTACCTTTGTTAAAACTTTTATAAACTACATAAAACCAATAAAACAAAATGAAACGTCGTGATTTCCTTAAGACCAGTGTTGTAGCAGGTGTAGCCTTATCTCTGAACTTTGAAGGATTACAGGCTGCTCTCTCCTCGAATACAGTAGCGGTAGAGCAAGCACCCGATCTGGTAGCAGTAATGGGCGGTGAACCGGCAGTCATGCTCGACAAAGCCTTAGAAGCGCTTGGCGGCATCGGCAAATATATCAAAAAAGGGCAGAAAGTCGTTATTAAGCCCAATATCGGCTGGGACCGTACACCGGAACTGGCCGGTAATACCAATCCTGAATTGATAAAGGCCCTCGTAAAGAAATGTTTCGAAGCTGGAGCCGAAAAGGTAACGGTATTCGACCACACGTGCGACAACTGGCAGAAATGTTATGAGACAAGCGGCATCGCCGCCGCCGTAAAAGAAGCAGGTGGTATCATCATGCCAGGCAACGACGAAAAATATTTCAAAGAAGTAGACATTCCCGACGGCGTGACACTGAAAAAAGCCAAGATACACGAGTCACTGATCGAAGCGGACGCCTGGATCAATGTTCCCATCCTGAAGAACCACGGAGGAGCCAAGCTGTCATGCGCAATGAAGAATATGATGGGGATCGTCTGGGACCGCCGCTTCTTCCACCAGAACGACTTGCAGCAATGTATCGCCGATATCTGTACCTGGAAGAAGAAACCGGTTCTGAACATCGTGGATGCCTACCGCATGATGCATCAGAACGGTCCGCAAGGAAAAAGTGCAGCTGACGTGGCTACGTTGAAATCGATGATTGTTTCTCCGAATATCGTCGCCGTCGATACGGCTGCCCTCGCTCTGTTCAACCAGGTAAAGAAATTGGATATGGCTGCCGTTGGACATTTGAGCAAAGGGGAAGCTCTTAAATTAGGTTCTACCGATCTGAAAAAAATAAACATCAAACGTATTAAGATCTGATGAAGAAACGGAATTATCTAAAGGGATTGAGGGTTTTGCTCGCAATCCTCTTTTTTGTACCCATACTTTTGTTTTTCGTAGACTTTTCAGGAGTTTTACCGGATAGTGTACATCGTTTGCTGCATCTGCAACTGATGCCGGCCTTGTTGGGAGGAATGGTCGGTCTGATCGTGTTCCAATTTTTGCTGGCACTGGTATTCGGACGTATTTATTGTTCCACGATATGTCCGGCAGGCGTATTCCAGGATATCATCAACCGTCTATTTTGCATCGGTAAGAAAAAGAAGAAAGGAAGCCGTCGTTTTACTTACCACAAGCCGATGAACCGGCTACGCTACGTACTGCTGGTAATTACGGCAGTCATGGCTGTTTTCGGTCTTAGCGAATTGTGCCTGCTCTTAGACCCGTACAGCAACTTCGGACGTATTGCGGCAAGTCTGCTCCGTCCGATCGTGATGTGGGGGAATAACCTACTCGCCGACCTGCTGATGAAAGTGGACAACTACTCGTTGTTCCATGTGACAATCAGTACCGTGACGGCTTCCGGTCTGATCGCAGCAACCATCGCATTGCTTGTTTTCATCGTCATGACTGTTTTCCGCGGACGATTGTTCTGTAATACGATCTGCCCTGTCGGAGCTTTGTTGAGTCTTTTCTCGCGCTACTCGTTCTTCCGTATAACTTTCGATAAGGAAGCCTGTACGCATTGCGGGAATTGCGAACATACCTGCAAGGCGGAAGCGATCGACAGCAAAAACCTGACGATCGATACATCCCGTTGCGTAGATTGTTTCAATTGTGTTTCTTCCTGTGCCAAAGGCGGCTTGCGGTATCGTCTGCAATTTCCGGGTATGAAACAGGAGGAGACAGTCGATACCCAAGCTGTAAAGGAATTATATTCCAGCCAACTGACAGTCGCCAACAGCCGCCGTACATTTCTGGCCACAAGTGCAACCATTGCCGCCTCGCTGCCGATCGCATCTGCGATTGCCGAAGGAGGAAAAGGGAAAATGAACAGAAAAGGCAGAAAGAAGTGGCCTCCCCTCACGCCTCCGGGTTCTATCAGCCTGGAACGTTTCAAAGACAAATGTACAGGATGCCAGATATGTGTCGTCCGCTGTCCGAGCCAGGTCTTGCGCCCGACAGGATTGGAATACGGTTTGGATTATATGTTGAAACCACGTCTGGCCTATATCAGCAGTTATTGCAACTACGAGTGCACAGTCTGTTCCGATGTATGCCCTACCGGTGCGATCAAACCTCTGACTATCGAAGAGAAGACAACGACACAGGTCGGCATTGCCACTTTCTTCAAAGGCCGTTGTGTTGTTAATACGGAAGAGAAAGACTGCGGTGCCTGTGCAGAACATTGCCCGACCCAGGCCGTACACATGGTTCCTTACAAAGGAACACTGACAATCCCGCAGATCAACCCTGACCTTTGTATCGGATGCGGCGGATGCGAATCGATCTGTCCGGTACGCCCAATGCGTGCCATCATCATCAAATCGAACGTTGAGCACAAATTCGTCGAAAAGCCTAAAGAAGAGGAAATCAAAGAAATCGAGGTAGACGATTTCGGTTTCTGATTAACGATATATAACCGACTATATTATGAGGCCTTATTTGTGAAAGTAAGGCCTTTTCTTTATCTTTGCAGCCATGAAATTCGAATTACAACATAACGACACAAAATCAAATGCAAGGGCGGGTCTGATTACCACTGATCATGGAGTAATTGAAACGCCTATTTTTATGCCGGTCGGCACACAGGGCACAGTTAAAGGCGTCCACATGACCGAGTTGGAAGAAGATATCAACGCACAAATCATTTTAGGAAACACATACCATTTATATCTCCGTCCCGGATTGGAAATATTGGAACAGGCAGGCGGATTGCACAAATTCAACACATGGAATCGGCCAATCCTGACAGATAGCGGTGGTTTCCAGGTTTTTTCTCTTTCCGAAAACCGCAAGTTGCATGAGGAAGGCGCCATGTTCCGCTCACATATCGACGGCTCCAAGCATCTGTTTACCCCGGAAAAGGTTATGGATATCCAGCGGATCATCGGAGCGGATATCATTATGGCTTTCGATGAATGTTGTCCGGGCGATGCCGATTATGAATACGCGAAAAAGTCCCTCGGTCTGACGGAACGTTGGCTGGACCGTTGTTTCGAACGTTTCAACTCTACAGAGCCGAAATACGGTTACCAGCAAAGTCTTTTCCCGATTGTACAAGGTTGTGTTTATCCGGAACTGCGCCGAAAGGCAGCCGAGAATGTAGCGGAAAAGGGCGCTGACGGCAATGCGATCGGTGGCCTGGCAGTAGGCGAACCAACAGAGAAGATGTACGAGATGATCGAAGTAGTCAACGAGATCCTGCCGAAAGACAAGCCTCGTTACCTAATGGGAGTCGGCACACCGATCAATATTTTAGAGGGGATTGAACGGGGTATCGATATGTTCGACTGCATCATGCCGACGCGCAACGGACGTAACGGACAGATATTTACCCGCTTCGGCACGATCAATATGCGTAATAAGAAATGGGAGAACGACTTCTCTCCTATCGATCCGGATGCTCATTCGGCTATCGACACGCGCTACAGCAAGGCGTATCTACACCATTTGATCAAAGTGAATGAGATGTTAGGACTTCAACTGGCATCAATTCATAACCTCGCGTTTTACCTGTGGCTCGTAAAAAAGGCACGCAAACATATTATTGCCGGCGATTTCACGACCTGGAAGAGTGAAATGGTCCGTCAATTATCAAACCGGTTATAAGCAAACTATCACATGAAATTCAAACTGAAACGGATAGACTGGTATATCATCAAGCAATTCTTAGGTACTTATATCTTTGCGATTGCCCTGATTATCGCTATCTCGGTCGTCTTCGATATAAATGAGAAGATCGACAAGTTCCTGAGTCCGGACGTACCATTGAAAGCGATTGTCTTCGACTATTACATGAACTTCATCCCGTATTTCGCGAACCTGTTCAGTCCGTTGTTTACTTTCATTGCCGTTATCTTCTTCACCTCAAAGTTAGCAGACAATTCAGAAGTGATCGCAATGTTGGCGAGCGGGATGAGTTTCCGGCGTCTGATGTTGCCTTACGCAATTTCGGCAGGGATCATTGCACTCAGTACGTTTGTGCTGAACGCTTATATCATTCCGCCTGCCAACGCCACGCGTATCGACTTCCAAAACAAATATATCAAGAATAAGAAGGTAGACTATGTCCGTTCCGCCCAATTAGAGATCGAGCCGGGCGTAATCGCCTATTTCGACCGCTACGACGCGCGTTCCGGGATGGGATACCGTTTCTCTTTGGAGCACTTCGAGGACAAGAAGATGATTTCACGCCTCACGGCAAACTCCATCAAATACGATTCGCTATACAATTGGACGCTGATCGACTACATGATCCGCGACTTCGACGGGATGCGCGAACATATCACCGAAGGGAGCCGCATGGACACCACATTGACAATCGTCCCTTCGGACTTCCTGATCTCTGTCAATGACTGCGAGACGATGACTTCTTCCGAACTATCCACGTATATCGACCGCCAGAAGAAAAGAGGGATCGGCAATATCCAGACGTTCCAGATCGAATACCACAAACGTTTTGCCGCCATCATGGCCGCCTTCATCCTGACCTCCATCGGAGCCTCGCTCTCTTCCCGCAAGATCAAAGGAGGCATGGGGTTGAACATCGGCATCGGACTGGCCTTGAGTTTCTCCTACATCCTCTTCACCACCGTCACATCGACCTTCGCCATCAACGGCAGCCTCAGCCCCGCTATGGCCGCCTGGATTCCGAATATATTGTATACGTTTATCGCGATTTATTTGTACCGGAAGGCACCGAGATAAGAAATGTTTTGCAAAACCAACCATCATACTATCATAATCGTCCGTATATTGTTTTAAAACAGTGTGTTATGACATGACAGTTGCCGTTTTATACTATCATTCATCTGTCATAACCATGTAATCGTCTCCGCGATGCTACCTTTGCCATTTATGGGGGAGTAAATTTCTTATA
>OGQW01000499.1_pt1 | contig 29038 bp, 26 predicted proteins | sample 1553301 | NCBI WGS metagenome assembly OGQW01 (sample SAMEA2579974, study PRJEB22360) | human gut metagenome
TTTTCCTATTTTATTCCTTTGAGGTTAGGGTGTCAAGTTTTATTATACTACATCATGTTCCGAAACAGTATCTACAACATCACAGGAATTATTCCTCTTTATGACCGCAACGATTACCTGAAAATTGAGGGTGAAACAAGAAAGGCAGGTGTGCCCGATGACTTCAATTGATAACATGGCTGCTGAAATTATGAAAGGTCTGACGGAATACGCCGACCTTGCAAATGAGAGCATGAAAAAGGCGGTAAAGAAAACTGCGACTTCTGTCAAGAAAGAGATATCTTCCAATGCACCAAAGGACACCGGTGCTTATGCGAAAAGCTGGGCAGTTAAAAAGACAAAGGAAAACAGCCATTCTCTTGAAATGACCGTTCATTCTAAAAACAGATATCAGCTGGCACACCTTTTGGAAAAGGGGCACGCCAAGCGTGGCGGAGGTCGGGTATCCGGCAAACCGCACATTGCTCCTGCGGAAGAAAAAGGTGTACAGCTTTTTGAGAAACTTATAGAGGAGGCGTTGTCATGACCTACGAACAGATCGCAGAGATGATGGAGGAAATGGGACTGCCTTTTGCCTATCATCATTTTGCAGAGGGCGAAAGCCCTGCACCGCCTTTTCTTATTTTTCTTTCACCTGGAGAAAATACATTTTCTGCGGATAATCAAATGTATTTCAGTTTTAAGAAACTGGATATTGAACTTTATACAGACGTTAAGAATCCTGAACTTGAAAGACAAGTTGAACAGGTTTTGAAACGTCATAATATCTATTACACAAAATCAGAAGTATGGATAGAGTCGGAAAGGCTCTATGAAGTGCTTTATGAAACGGAGGTATAACCTATGGCAAACAAGAAAAACAAGGTTAAATTCGGTTTGCAGAATGTCTACTGGGCAAAAATCAATGAATGGGGTGAAGACCCTGACGGCAACAAGACCGTTCCTGCATATGGTCCGTCAAAACATCTCCCCGGTGCTGTATCGCTTTCTATTGACGCAAACGGCGAGGCAGAGAACTTTTTTGCGGACAACGGCGTTTATTATGTCATTAACAACAATGCAGGATATACAGGTGACCTTGAAATTGCCCTTATCACAACAGAATTTGCAACTGAAGTCTTAGGAGAAATCCTTGATAATAACAGTGTTCTGGTGGAAAAGAATGACACGGAACTTGCACAGTTTGCATTGATGTTTGAATTTCTGGGTGACAAGCACCATATCCGTCATGTGATGTATTGTTGCAGTGCGTCACGTCCTGCGACAGAATCTGCAACCACTGAGGAAAGTACAGAAGTTAAGACTGAAAAGCTGTCGCTGAAAGCTACTCCTTTACCGACAGGTCTTGTGAAGTCGAAAACTACTGAAAGCACCACAGATGCGGTGTACAATAATTGGTTTAAAATGCCATATAATCCTGATACGACAGTTAAGTCTTCTGCGAAGTCATCTTAAGGAGGTATTACTATGGCTATTCAGAAAAATATTACAATTGACGGTATTTCCGTTCCTTTCAAGGCAAGTGCTGCTGTACCTCGTTTGTATCGTTTGAAATTCAGACGTGACATTTATAAGGACTTTGCATCACTGAAAACTGAAGTCACTGAGGGTGATGAAAACAAAAGTGAAATCGGTATTGAAAGTCTTGAAGTCTTTGAAAATATCGCCTACATCATGGCAAAACACGCTGACTCCAATGTTCCTGACAACCCCGATGATTTCCTGGAACAGTTCAACACATTCAGCATTTATGAAATTCTTCCGCAGCTGATTGAACTGTGGGGACTGAACACCGCAACGCAGGTAGAGTCTAAAAAAAACATCGCCAGACTGACCGCCCGATGACAACTCCGCTTTTTCTCCTGAGATGCAAACAGCTCGGTCTTTCTATGACCGAGCTGGATTTGCTGACGATTGGACTGATCAATGATATGTTTACGGAACGTGAAAATGATGAGTATTCAGGGTGGAATGAGGTTGCTGGACAGGCGGATTTTGATGCGTTTTGAATTAACAAATGTGTGCTTGTAACCAAGCTAATAACTGTTCAGAAGATATTTCTCCGGCAGCTACACCAAGAATCAACCGTGTTAATTCTTCATCTTCATAATCAACATCAATTTCATTTAACATTAGAAAAATAAGCATTACATGAGTTCCGATTCTCTTGTTCCCATCAACAAATGCGTGATTTTTAATTAAACTGTATCCTAACTGTGCTGCCTTATCAATTATTGTAGGATACAATTCTATTCCTGCAAATGTTTGAAACGGAGCATTCAATGCCGATTCCAGCAAACCTTCATCACGTATTTCAGGTGAACCTCCTGACTGAGCAATGACATCTTGATGAAGCAGTATTACTTGTTGTTTTGTCAGACGAATCATTTCGCAAGCTCCTTATATACAGCAGCATTTCGTTTTAATAACTTTTTGGAAATGTCAAGAACATCTTCATCAGATGCAGTTTCATCTGTTTCAGCATCATCAAATACCCGTATTTCATAGCGTGGTTTATTGTTCTTAAAGATGATTGCTGTTCCATATTGGTCAACCGTTCTGGCAACCATAGAAAAATTCTGGTTTGCTTCGGTCATAGAAAAAATTGTGTTTGTATCAATGTTCATACGAACACCCCCTTTGTATTTATTATATCATAAAGTTAGGATAAATTCAACCTATTTTTCAAAAAAAGTGAGGTGAAACCACAGTGGCAAACAGAATCAAGGGCATCACCGTTGAGATCGGCGGTGATACGACCAAGCTGTCCAAAGCTTTAGAGGGTGTAAACAAGAACATTAAAAACACCCAGTCACAGCTGAAAGATGTAGAGAAACTCCTGAAACTTGACCCAAAGAATACAGAATTGCTTTCACAGAAACAAAAACTTCTTGCCGACAGTATTTCTGCTACAAAAGATAAACTTGCAACACTGAAAACAGCCGCAGAACAGGCAAACACTGCTCTTGCAAATGGCGACATCACACAACAGCAGTATGATGCCTTACAGCGTGAGATTGTCGAAACAGAAAACGAACTGAAAAGACTTGAAGCAGAAGCCAAAAATGCAAATTCTGAACTTGCTAAAATCGGTGAGGCAGGACAGGTTTTGCAGAATGTTGGCGATAAAATTTCAGGTGCAGGTGAAAAACTTCTGCCTGTTACCGCAGGTGTGACGGCTCTTGGAACTGCTGCTGTGAAAACCGCCTCTGACTTTGATTCTGCAATGTCAAAGGTTGCCGCTGTATCCGGTGCAACAGGTGATGATTTGCAGAAGCTCCGTGACAAAGCAAGAGAAATGGGCAGTAAAACAAAGTTTTCAGCAAGTGAAGCCGCTGAAGCGATGAACTATATGGCAATGGCAGGCTGGAAAACAAATGATATGCTGTCGGGTATTGACGGCATCATGAATCTTGCAGCAGCATCAGGCGAAGATCTTGCCACAACATCGGATATTGTTACAGATGCACTTACTGCATTTGGACTAACAGCACAGGATAGCGGACATTTCGCTGATGTACTTGCTGCCGCAAGTTCTAACGCCAACACCAATGTATCTATGCTTGGCGAGTCGTTCAAATACTGTGCTCCGATCGCAGGTGCTTTGGGATTCTCCTGCGAAGATACCGCTGAGGCACTTGGCTTAATGGCAAACGCAGGTATCAAGTCCACACAGTCAGGTACTTCCATGCGTTCCATTATGACTGCACTTTCAGGTGAAGTCAAATTCTGCTCTGAATCCTTTGGAGAAATGGAAATTGCAACTACCAATTCAGACGGCTCTATGCGTAGTCTTTCTGATATTTTAGCGGATTGCAGAGTTGCATTCGACCAGATGTCCGAATCTGAAAAAGCAAGTGCCGCACAGTCGCTTGTAGGTAAAAATGCAATGTCAGGTTTTCTTGCCTTGATGAATGCTGCTCCTGCGGATATTGATAAATTATCAGGTGCGATTGCAAACTGTGACGGTACTTCTTTACAAATGGCGGAAACTATGCAGGATAATCTTGCAGGACAGCTTACCATTCTGAAGTCACAGCTTGAGGAACTGGCTATCTCTTTCGGCGAAATTCTGATGCCTGTTATTCGTGACATCATCACCAAAATACAGGGATTTGTGGACAAGCTGAATGCCCTTGACCCTGCTACAAAACAGACCATTATCAAAATTGGATTGATGGCTGCGGCTTTAGGTCCGCTTTTGATTGTTGTGGGTAAAACCATTTCTTCTATCGGAAGTATGATGACATTCATTTCAAAAATTCCGACAATGATTGCAGGTGCTAAGACTGCATTTTCAACGCTTGGTGCTGCTATCGGCGGTATTTCTGCTCCTGTGGTGGCTGTCGTTGCGATTATAGCTGTACTTATTGCAGCATTTGTAAATCTGTGGAACACCAATGAGAACTTCAAAAACAGCATTCTTTCTATTTGGGAACAGATAAAATCCACATTTGAACGTCTGACATCTGGAATAGTTGACCGAATCAACGCTCTCGGATTTGATTTTCAGAATTTCGGTGAAATGCTGAAAGCGATGTGGAATGGACTATGCAGTATGCTTGCCCCTGTGTTTGAGGGCGTATTTCAGCATATCTCGGATATTTTCACCTTTGTGACAGATACCATTCTGAGCGTGCTTGATGTATTTATCGGCTTATTTTCGGGAAACTGGGAACAGTGCTGGAATGGTATCAAGGGCATTTTTACAGGTATCTTGGATTTTGTAGTCAACCAGTTCAGCAATATTCTGAACACGCTGAGAGGTGTGGCAGATGTATTTCTCGGTTGGTTTGGAACATCATGGAATGAAGTCTGGACATCAATTAAGGACTTCTTTGTTGGAATCTGGGACAGCATTTGTTCCGCTTTTCAGGCTGTTGCTGACTTTTTCACAAACATCTGGAATGCAATCTCCACGTTCTTTACAACGATAGCGACTGCGATCTATACCACAGCGGTCACGATTTTTACTTCTGTATATGATTTCTTTGCAGGAATCCTGACCAGTATTCACGACTTTTTTGCCACTATTTTCAACGCAATATGGACGGTTATTTCAACTGTCTGCACCACCATTTATGACACAATTTTAAGCATTTGGAATGCAATTTACAGCTTTATTTCTCCGCTTTTGGAAGCGTTCAAATATCTGTTTGAAACCATTTTTCAGGCAATCCACATCATTATCAGCAATGTAATGGATTGGATCTCAGAAAAAATACAGACCGTATGGAATGCAATTGTTGCATTTCTCACACCTCTGCTTGAGAGCATTAAAACGTTCTTTGAAACAATATGGAATGCCATTTACACGGCAATTTCAACGACATTAAGCACTATTTCAAGTGTTGTTATATCGATATGGAATGCAATTTCAAGTTTCATTTCAAGCGTGATGAACACAATAAGTTCTGTCATTTCAAGTGTATGGAATGCAATCAGCGGTGCGGTTTCAAGTGTGGTAAATGCTATCCGAAGCACAGTATCCTCCGTCTGGAACAGCATTTCTTCCGCAATTTCATCGGTGATGAATACCATTCATTCGACCGTGACAAGTATATGGAACAATGTAAAATCTTCAATCGGTTCTATTATCAGCGGTATTTACACCACGATCAAGGGCGGTTTTGATAATGCTGTCAATTATGTTAAAGGGCTTGCGTCTGATGCTTGGAACTGGGGACGGGATATTGTTTCAAATATCATTGACGGTTTGGGAAGTATGATCGGCAGTCTTGCCGACAGCGTATCAAACATTGCCGATACGATCCGCAGTTATCTGCATTTTTCTGTCCCTGACGTAGGACCGCTGACAGATTTTGAAAGCTGGATGCCGGACTTCATGAACGGCTTGGCAGACGGCATCAATAAAAGCAAAAAGGTCGTAGCAAAGGCGGTTTCAGGTGTTGCGGATACAATGAGAGTAACGCTCAATTCTGATCTCAACTACAATCTTGACGGAATGACAGGTGCGATAATGAACGGCGAGACTGAAAGTTCTGTTGTCAATAATTACTATAATAACGACAATAGCCGTACAGTGAATCAGACCAACAATAGTCCGAAATCACTGTCACGGCTGGAAATCTATCGGCAGACGAAGAATGCGGGGGGGATGTAAAAAGGAGCGATGTTTGGTCGCTCCTTCCTATAACTGCAACATACTTGTCTTCCAACAGTTCTACAATTTCAATATCATATACTGTCATATAAAGCACCATTTAAAGCTTAAATTCTTCTGAAACTATCTTTCTACTTTTAAAAACATCATTAGCCATATCTTTATCAAATATCATTTCAACTTCTACTAATTTTTTGTTATCAGAAAAGCCGAAAGAAGCAAATGTTTTTTCATCAAGTAAATACACATATCTATAAATATCATCATAATCATAGGAAATATGGGAAATATATGATTCTTTTCCAAATAATTCTATTATTTCTTCTATATCACATCCGAATTTTATTTTAAAATCTAATTTCTCAAATATATAATTGCAAAATTCAATTTCTTCTTTACTGTAAATATCAGAAAAGCATATTGCAGAGAGAAACAAATTTGTTTTTTTTCTTCTAAAAAAGATAATCTTCCAACCGATTAATTCAGAATATCCACAAATACCCGCATATTCAAAATCATATTGTTCTTTAATGATGCCTGTATTATTTGAAATACAATTAATCAAATATGTTTGTACATTCATTTGTTTTTCACCTTTCCATGATCAATGACATTACTCAAAAAATTGCTTTGGCAATTGTGCGGTGTTGCCATAATTATTATATCATACCCATATACACAAAGTCAATGAAAGTCAGGTGAAACTTTGTTCTACGCATTAATCCTCGAAAACGAAACAGGTCAAAAAATTGACCTATCAAAAACAGCAAACCGATATATATTCTCCAAAATCAAAGGGCTTGATCCTCCGACAGGAATCATCAGTACCTCGAATTATGCAGGAATGAACGGCTCATATTTAAATAATGCCTTCATTGAAAAGCGAAACGTGGTCATTCCCTTTGAAATGCGTGGATTTGATGTGGAACTCCGCAGGCACGAACTATATCGTGTAGTCAAGCCGTCCAGATATATCAAGATATACTACTCCACAAAAAACATCTCTGTTTATGCAGAGGGTATTGTGGAAACTTGCGAGGTGGAGAACTTTGAAAAGCTGACCAATGGGCAGATCTCCATTCTGTGTCCAGATATTTATTGGTACTCCACTGAAACGCAGATTGCAGAATATTCCCGTGTCAGAGGTGCGTTTCACTTTGTCTGTCCTGACAATGATGAACCGTTTCCGATTGGTATGTACAACACGCAGGATATGATGACCATCAATAACAGCGGTGATGAGGTTGGATTCACTTTTGAAATCAGCGGAGGACCTGCGAAAAATCCAACCATTTACAACGCTCTGACGGACGAATATATGCAGATTTCGGGCGATATTCAAAAAGGCGATGTGATTACTATAACCACCAAAACAGGCAACAAAACCGTTCTTCTGGAGCGTGAGGGCGTTGTGACAAACATCATCAACCGACTTGTTTCAGGCTCAACATGGCTGAATCTGAAAACGGGTGAAAATAAATTCTATGTCCGTGCGTCAGATGGTCTGAATAACATCAAAGTCCGCCTGATACATCGCAATGCTTACTTAGGAGTGTGAGAAATGCAGATTGAAATTTACAATATGACTGTCTTAAATGATAAACTGAATATTTCACTTGAGGCTGTCTGCGACAGCTTTTCTTCTCTTTTATGGGATATTGAATACTACAAGTGCGGTACTTTTGAAGTGTACATTGCAGCATCTCCCCGAAATATTGAGATTTTCCAAACTGGCAGAATTGTGGGACGTGATGACGACAAGGAACATTTCGGACTGATTGAATCTGTGGAACTTGAAACCGATGCCGAAGATGGTGACTATCTCATCATCAAGGGAAGATTTTTGATGTGTCTTTTGGAAAGGCGTATTATTTACCCAACGTTTAACTTTACAAAACTCGTTTCATATTCTCAGATTGTAATGAATGTGGTGCAGTATAATGCTTGTACATCGGGTATCAGAAAAATTCCGGGACTTGTTGTCGGCTGTTCGTCAGGCACTTGCTGGAATGCTGAAACCAAATTGCAGGTCAGCTATGACAATCTGATGGAATGGGTTTACACCATTTGCGAAAAGATCGGCGGAACTGCAAATATTAGACTTTCCAAAATATATAATGAACAGTATGAAATGATTTTTGAACTTTCACAGGGTACTGACAGAAGTATATTACAGGAAGTAAATCCGCACATTATTTTTTCTGACGGGTACAATAATCTGCTGTCTTTCACCTATTTCACAGATACCTCAGTCAAGAAAAATTACGCCTATGTTCTGGGGAAAGGCGAAGGTGAAAAACGCAAGAGAACCACATATTTTGAGGGCTCAGAGCCTTCTTTTCTCGACCGCTACGAAGTGTATGTTGATGCAAAGGACATTTCAGATGAAGAACAGGTTGACAACGAAACAAAACCGCTTCCTGATGCTGAATATTCAGAACTTCTGAAAGAGAAAGGAAAACAAAGTCTTGTTCCTGTAACAATGAAATCAGAATCACAGATTGCAGTGCAGTCCACACAGTTTCAATACGGTGTGGAATATTTTGTTGGGGATTTTGTTACCGTAGAACATCACAGATTTGGTATCAGACAGACTAAAATACAGCTTGTCGGAATGATTGAGAGTTTCGACCGCAACGGCAGAAATCTCACACCGACATTCAAGGAGGAATGATTTATGGCATTTTCATTCGGATTTTTCAATTCTAAAAATCTTGACAGAACCTATACCGCTGAAAACTTCAACGACTATCTCGGCAGCATTATCTGTGACGGGATTCAGGACAATTTCGGGCAGTGTTTCAAGCTGTCTGCAAGCAAGTTGAAGCTGACAATCGGCAGCGGAAAGGCTTGGATTCAGGGACATTATTTCATTTCGGATACGGCATACACCTATGATTTATCTCGCTATGTGGACGAATCCCTGACGAGATATATGGCGGTTGGGATTTGCTGTAACACTTCTGAAAACGTCCGCAATGTCAGCTTTGAAATTCTCGCAGGAACACCTGCCACAAATCCTGCAATACCAAGATTTCAGAACACAGATTACAAAAAATATCTCACTCTTTGCATTATCAGACTTGATGCAGGCATATCAGAACTCAGCATTACAGATTACAGAGAAAACAATAATTTCTGTGGATATGTCCGCTGTATTCTCGGCAAATGTAAAGTCACAGATATGCTTTCACAGCTTTCTGAAATTCAGACGCAGATAAAAGATTACAACATCACAGTCGGTCAGCTAACAACAAAGATAAACGAGTTAACGCTGAAAATTGATGAAATGACAGGCGATGTAATTTCTATTGGCAAATGCGGTCAGAGTGTGGATTTTGTACTTTATTCAGACGGCAGACTGCTCCTCAAAGGCACTGGGGCAACATTCGATTATTCTACTGACAGTAATCCGTCACCGTTTCAGAATAATTCCAATATCAAGTCGGTTATTGTTTCAGAGGGTGTGACCGGCATTGGAGAACGGCTTTTTCAGTATTGTGATAACTTAAAAACAGTATCACTTCCGACAACGCTTACAGCAATTAAAAAGGCTGCATTTCTGCCACATATTGACGGTTACATTTATCATCAGACTCTAAATGGTTTGACAGAATTGAAGATTCCGGAACGTGTTACCGAACTTGGCATGAATGCATTTGCAGGAACGGCAATCAAGTCCGTAACCGTTCCGTCCTCTGTGGTAACCGTAGGTGCAATGGCATTCAGCGAGTGTCAGTATCTTGAAACGGTACGATATGGCGGCAAAGTCATTAGTGACAGAATGTTTGTACGATGCACAAAATTGAAAAATCTTACTCTTACAAAAAGCGTCAAGGAAATTGTGGGCGGCTGTTTCAATTACTGTGAATCCCTGAATCAAATTACCTATGAGGGTTCTCTTGCAGACTGGAACGCTGTGAAGAAAAATACAAACTGGGACAGCCATGCAGTTGATATTGAATCTCCGCTTAAAAGAATCCGGTGCCTTGACGGATATATGGAATATGTCACAAGCACGAAAACTTGGAAAGAGGTGAAAGTATGATAAAATTTCTTGTAAAAGGACAGAACATTGAAACTTTGGAACATGAAGTCATTGCCGCAGACCAGATTGCTTTTGTGAAGGTACACTTTGTGTTCGATAATAACTGGAAACCGATGCATAAAGTGGTGCAGTTCACACAGGACGAAATAACCTACAACAGAGTTCTCGGAATAGAAAATACAAGTTGTTTTCTACCTGCCGAACTAACCGCAGGGACTGTGAAAATGTCACTGTTTGGCTATGATGCAGAAGCAACTGAAACAGTCAGGGCAACGACAGTTGTAAAAACTTTGCACATCAGACCATCAGGATTTGAGGGCGAAAACAGTAATGTTCCGCCTACTCCTGATTTATATCAGCAGCTTTTGCAGAAGATTTCTGAAAAAGGCAAAGACGGCAAGTCAGCCTATGAAATTGCTATAGAACACGGCTTTGTAGGCACAGAGGCTGAATGGCTCGAAAGCCTGAAAGGTGTTGATGGTAAAAATGGTGTTGATGGTTTACCTGGTAAAGATGGCAAAAGTGGTGCAGACGGACTTCCGGGGCGTGATGGAATTAACGGCACAGATGGAAAATCCGCCTATATTATTGCTGTAGAACATGGTTTCACAGGTACAGAAAATGAATGGCTGCAAAGCCTGAAAGGTGCTGACGGCAAAGACGGAATAACTCCTGATATGTCAGACTATGCAACAAAAGCTGATATTGCAGAATTACAGGAGCAAATCAGGCAAATATCCGGTATCAGCTATATCTCTGTATTTGAAAGCGGTCCTGATGCCTTGCAGAAATACGGCGACAACATCTACACTTATTACAATGACGGCTATCGTTCTCTTGCAGGTTTTGCAGAGAGCTATCCGCACTTTTGTTCTGCTGAAAACAACTATGCTCTGTATTTCAATCAGAACGATTTCAGCTGGGCAGGAAGTGTGTTTGTGATGTTTCTGACACCTGTTGCAATTACTTCAAAAATGAAACTGATTTTAAGCTATCTGGTCGGTGCATCACAGGACACTGAATTTTATCTTATTCCGAATACAGATAAAATGGGTTCTGAACTTGCTCAGTATATTTACGAGGAAATCAAAGCCGAAAATGCTTTGAAATTATCATTTAAATGGCTCTACTCCGATACTTTCATTTCTGTGATACAGTCACTTGAAAACATATCGGATGGAGAATATTATCTTGCCTTTAAAGGCACATCGGATAATTCACATCCGATGGTGAAGTCTGTTAAATTTATGAAGGAGTGATTTTATGAAAGATACCATTTGCCTTATCGCAGGCATTGTCGGCGGATTTATCGCAACGCTTCTCGGTGGCTGGGATTCTGCTCTTGCGACACTCGTTGTTTTTATGGGCATTGATTTTGTAACGGGAATCGTGACTGCAGCAATGGGAAAATCCAAACACAGCGAAAGCGGTACACTCAACAGCACGGCAGGCTGGGTTGGACTTGCGAAAAAGTTTTGTATTCTTCTTATGGTAATTGTGGGCGTGAGAATTGATATTCTCATCGGTACAAATTACATCAGAGATGCAGTCTGCATCAGCTTTTGTCTGAACGAACTGCTCTCCATTATCGAGAATACGACACTTATGGGAATTCCTTTCCCGCCCGCATTCAAAAAAGCAATTGATGTTCTGCAAACGAAAGTAGGCAGAGCTGAGGATGAAAAGGAGGACGAATAAATGGCTATTTTAAGACCTGATACATCAACTACTCTGAATGGAGTGAAAATCAACGAGTATTTACTCACCAAGCATAACCCTAATCATATTGATATGCCCTCTGTTTCAATGGAGGGCAAAGTTATCGGTGTAACAGTCCACAATACCGACTGGATTTCTGTAGCAAGCGGAACGACACCTGCGGAACAGTATACAAGAGCAACCGTCAATGGCAATATGAAAGATGTCAGAGTTCATTATTATGTTGACAATGTGTGTGCATGGCAGAACCTGCCTCTGTCCTTAAGCGGCTGGCACGCTGCTGACGGCAGCGGTAATGGCAACAGAAGAACCATTGCAATCGAATGCATTATGTCATCTGCGTATAACGACAGAGATAAGAAATCCGAGGACAATTGTGCAAGACTTGCCGCAGCACTTCTCAAGATGTATGGTCTTGACATCAATCGCCTTTACACCCATACGCATTGGCTGAATGTCCGTGACGGAAAGTGTGGTTCTGTAGACTATCTCAATACTGCAAGAAATCTTTACAAGATGTGTCCTGCGTACATTCTGCCTCATTGGGCGGCTTTCAAAGCGAAGGTACAGTCTTATCTCAATTCAGGTTCTATCCCGACAACCCCTGTACCTGCAACAAAGCAGCTTTATCGAGTACGAAAGTCATGGACTGATGTTAAATCTCAGATTGGTGCTTTTTCTTCTCTTGAAAATGCAAAGAAAGCCTGCAAGAATGGATATGCTGTTTTTGACAGCAATGGCAAGCAGGTGTATCCTGCAAAGAAGTCCATTGATGAGGTTGCCCGTGAAGTCATTCAGGGAAAGTGGGGCAATGGTGCGGAACGTAAGAAACTTCTTACCGCTGCAGGTTATGACTACAATGAAGTGCAGAAAAAAGTAAACCAGATGATCTGATAATATCCTCCACGAAGTATGTTTTTTTCATATTTTGTGGGGGTTTTTTATTAAACTTCATTTTTCTGTCCTATGTATAATGAAGCATTAATTTAACAGGAGGATTACTATGGAACAGCAAAAAGTAATTGATGAAATTCAGTATTATCAGGCACAGAAACTGACCGATATGCTCTATGAAAACCGCCTTATTTCCTTTGACGAATATGACAAATTAACGGAACTGAATCGCCGGACTTTCTCTCCCCTTTTTGTCGACTTATTTCCTAAAACGCTTGATAAATCTCTTCAAAAGAGTTAATATGTCATACTGAAATGAGGTGATAAACTTGAAAATACGAAAAATTGACGCACAACCACAAGAAATAAAAAAACTTCGTGTTGCTGCATACTGTCGTGTTTCAACGGATTCTAATGACCAGAAAGAGAGTCTTGACACTCAGAAAAAGCATTATGAATCTTGGATCAAAATGCATAGTAATTGGGAATTTGCAGGTGTTTTCTATGATTTTGGAATCAGCGGAACAAAAGCTGACGCAAGAGATGGTTTGCAGGCTTTGCTTTATGAATGCCGAATCGGCAGAATTGACTATATTCTCACAAAATCCATCAGCCGTTTTTCTCGAAATACAACCGACTGTCTTTCACTTGTGAGAGAACTGCTTTCGTATAACATTCCTATCTATTTTGAAAAGGAAAATCTGGACACAGGCAGTATGGAAAGTGAATTGATTCTGGCAATTCTCAGCAGTATGGCACAAGGTGAATCCGAATCTATATCCGAAAATGTTAAATGGAGCAATCAAAAAAACATCGAAAACGGAATATATAAATTCAGTTATCTTCCATACGGATATATGCATGATAAAAATGGAGATATGATAATCAATTCCGACGAAGCAGATGTAATCAAAGATATTTTCAGATACGCATTAAACGGAGTAGGCACATACAAAATTGCAAAGCTCCTTCAGGAACAAGGAGTTCCAACACGCAGAGGCGGTCAATGGACAGGTTCAACTGTAAAGAGCATACTTACAAACGAAAAATATTACGGTGCAGCCATATTTAACAAAACATACACCGACAGCAATTTCAAAAGACATAAGAATAACGGAGAATCTGACAGATACTATGCTGAAGAACACCATGAGGCTATCATCAGTAAAAGTGAATTTGAGAAAGTTCAGGAATTGATACAGATTCATGCCGATGAACGAAAAATCATAAAAAGTGATTCAAAATATTTAAAGAGGTATCCATTTTCAGGTCTGATTATTTGCGGTGAATGTGGCAGCAAATTCAAACGGCAAACCCAGAGTTCAGGTGTAGCATGGGCTTGTAAAACGCACCTTTTTCATAAAGAGCAATGCTCTATAAAATTCATTAAGGAAGAAGCAATTAAAGCTGCTTTAACAACAGTGATGAATAAACTGATTTTTGGTTACAAACGAGTTTTGAAGCCATATCTTGAATCCATTAAGTTGATGAAAACTGATGCCAATTTACAGCGTATTCTGAATCTGAAAGAAAATATTCAGAAAAATTCAGACAGAAAGAATGATATTCGCAAGCTGAGAGTGAAAGGGCTTATTGACAGCACGCTGTTCAATCAGGAAGTGTCACGAATTGAAAAACAAAACGAGGAATATCGCATGGAATTAAGACAACTTGATAATTCAAAGAATGACCACATGATAAAAGAAACAGAAAAGCTGATTCATTTTATAGAATCATCAAACACTTTCTCTGCTTTTGATGAATCTTTTCTTGAATATCTTGATTGCATCATTGTTTATTCCAGAACCTTCATAGGTTTTAAACTGAAATGCGGATTGACATTAAAGGAGGAAATATGTACGGGTACAAAGTAGAAAACGGAGAAATCAAAATTGACGAACACGAAGCATCAGTTATAGTCGGTATTTTTAATGCCTATATTTCAGGAATGAGTATGACAAATGCTGCTAAAAATGCAGGACAGCCATTCTGCCATAGTACTGTAAAGCGAATACTGCAAAATGCCTGTTATGTCGGAGACGATTCACACCCTGCAATTATAAACAAAAACACATTTTCAAGAGCGAATGCAGAATTGATAAAGCGTTCTTCTGAGTATAAAAGATTCAGCCGTCTAAAACCGCCTCCTATACACATCGAATTTGCTTTTTTTGAAGCAACAGAAATCTATGACACTCCCAAAGAACAAGCTGAATATATTTACAGTTTAATAGAGGTAATACGATGAATATTATAAAAATTCCTGCAAAACAGCAAATAGGCAATAAAGCCACCAAAGAAGAAGTTAAAAAGCTAAGAGTAGCCGCATACTGCCGTGTATCGACTGACAATGAAGAACAGGCTGGAAGTTATGAAACTCAGGTCAGCCATTACCGTGAATTCATTTCAGCAAATCCTGAATGGATTCTTGTTGATGTTTACGCTGATGAAGGCATCAGTGCAACGAACACAAAAAAGCGTGATGATTTCAACAGAATGATTGATGACTGTAAGAAAGGTATAATTGATATGATTTTCACCAAGTCAATCAGCCGATTTGCCAGAAACACAGTAGATTGCTTAAACTATATCCGAATGCTGAAAGATATTAATATCCCCGTTTTCTTCGAGAAAGAAAACATAAACACGATGGACGCAAAAGGTGAAGTGCTTATTACCATTATGGCATCATTAGCACAGCAAGAATCAGAATCCATTTCCAAAAATGTAAAACTGGGATTGCAGTACAGATATCAGCACGGCAAAGTATTACTCAATTCTAAATATTTTCTTGGATATGATAAAGATGAGGACGGAAACCTTGTAGTAAATCCGAAAGAAGCTGAGGTTGTAAAGAGAATTTTCCTTGAATACCTGCAAGGCAGCAGTTGTCAGAAAATTGCTAAAGGATTGGAACGTGACAGCATTTTAACAGCAAGAGGAAACCCAAAATGGCACGATAGTACAATCAGAAAAATCCTTGAAAATGAAAAATATATGGGTGATGCACTTTTGCAGAAAACCTATACGGTGGATTTCCTGAATAAAAAACGTGTCAAGAATAACGGCATTGTTCCGCAGTATTACATAGAAGACCATCACGAAGCGATAATTCCCAAAGAACTGTTTTTACAGGTTCAGGATGAAATAGCAAGACGAGCATCAGAACGAGATATTGAAGGCAAACGTAAAGGATTTAGTGCCAATCACGCATTTTCGCAGATTGTTTTTTGTGCAGAATGCGGAGGTCAGTATCGCAGAATACATTGGAACAACCGTGGCAAAAAATCAATTGTCTGGAGATGTCTTACACGTTTGATAAACAAGGATAAGTGCAGGGCAAGAACAGTAAAGGAAGATGTTTTACAAGAGGCATTTCTTGATGCCCTAAATGAAATGCTTGCAAACAGCAATGATTACCTTAACAGACTTACTGCAAATCTTGAGGTTGCAATCAAGCATAACAGCACTGATGAAAAATTTGCAGAAAAAATGAAAGTCTTACAGCAAGAACTCCTTGACAGAACTGAACGCAGAGAAAATTATGATGATGTTGCCACAGAAATTCTTCGCATTCGTGAACTTCAGGAACAAAGCAATATGGACAGTGTCACAAAAGCTGAACACAAGAAAAGAATACAGGAACTACAAAGATTCATCAAATCTCAGCCGACTGCTGTCACGAAATTTGATGAATGCCTTGCAAAAAATCTTCTTTCACAAATTATTATTCACGATGATTTCTTAGAATTCAAGTTTAAATCAGGTGTGACAGTGAGTGTTGAAAAATGACTTTTCTCTCCCCTATTGATATAAGTTAAGCACGTCAAAGACTACAGATTTCACGTAGCTTTGGCGTGATTTTTATTTATACAAGGTAAGAATTATATCCCCGTTTGTGCATTTTGACGAATGACAACAAATTTCTACACTCAACCTGTCGATTTATCATTTTATCTCAAAAACTGTAGTGTGTGTATTTGTTGTCACTATATTTTAGCCTGCTCAATCTCATGGAATACAGTAAAAAGAGCATTTTTATCGTATCCCATAAAAGCATATATCCTAAAAAGCAACGTAGAATAGGGATTTTCAGCCTATTTCCTTGACATCAATACTACGCACTCAACGTGTCTCGAAAGCCCACATTTGATGTCGTACCGACAACCAATCCACTAAAACGAGAGGTTTGAGAGTAGGGATTAGATTTTTGGGCTATCAGCAAAATATAATGCTTTTTCTATTCGCTGTCATTTAATCTTTGATCCATGATATCTCTTTCGTCCAAACTATCGCAAGTATAATTAATATAGTCAATTTTCCATTGCGCCCACTCAGAAATCGGATTATCATATTTTTTGTAAATTTGATATAGTGAAATATATTTCTCTTTGTTATCATGTACCTCAGATACATTCTCAACTTTAAGATTATACGTCCCTTTTTCAAATTCTTTAAGAGTATCCGGCAGATTTGCATATTTCTCTAATACACGTAAAGTTAATTTGGAGCACTTTGGTGTATCTAAGGTAGGATATGAAAGATGATATGCTAAAAGCGGAGCGCGTTCAACCGGATTTTCATCAATCCAATTAAGTACGGTTTCAACCATAAACAAATCGAATAACCCTGTGAAAGCTCGATCTTTATAATGGTTTTTTGTTTCTAATAATTTTTGACCAAATAAGTCCATTAAAAATATATTGTTACTGCAATTAATTTTACTTTTCAGTAATTGAACTAGTTCATAATTAATATTATCATAATGCTCATTGAAATCAAAGAATTGTATTATAGAAGTAAACACCTCAAGTTCAAGTTCTTCTGGAATATATTCAAACGTATGAACCATATCAAATGCCTGATATCTTCCTTTTTCAAGATAGCACAGTTTGACTTGATCAATAAAATAGCTATACACTTCGGTACTTATTTGTTTATTAATTGACTTGTAGGACGTTGAAAGATGCTGTCCGCAGCTGAAGATTAGGTAGTATTTCATGCTTGGCGAGCTATTGGCTGCAGTTGTTAGAAGATCGGTTCCAATATCATCACCGATTAAATTAAACCATCTTACTATATAATATCCTAAGTTTGATTGAACATTCCGAACTTTTCCGCCTATCTTCCCTATTCTTTCATATCCTTTTTTAGAAACATCAAATATTACTGTGTTGTTAAAAGCAAAGTCAATATTGATTTCTGAACACTGATCTAATATGTATTGAATCTCATTTGTGTTATTAGTATTTTCTGCTAACGCACTAATATAGCCCTTGATAAAGGGAAGATATTCATCTCCCTCATTTAAAGCAAAATCAATAAGCTGATTATTAATGTCGCATTTTGACAAGGCATTCGACAACGCTTCTAAGGCAGAATTCTTACAATCTCTATCCATAAAATAAGGCATATACTTTTCAACTGGTTCACCACTTGAATATAATTCTTTTGCCAACTCAACTGCAAGTGTTTTATAATAATCTGATCCTTTATGATATGACCAAATTTCCTTATGAAGATACTCATATAATCTACCTAAAATAGTTTTATCTTGGTAATCACAAAGTTTTGATTCGAGAAATTGATCAATCTGAGTATTTTTTAGATCATCAATTTCTAATAACCATTGTATTTTAGCAATCACTTGTATCTTATTTTCATTACCATTAATCAAAACATTTATTAGATCAAATGTATTCTTAACGAGTCCCACTTTAATAAAATCATAAATATAGTCTAACACTGTTTTTAGTAATAGGGATCTAAATTCTTTTGAAAGACTTTCTGATATATCTAGCAATCTATTAAGTGTGCTTTGTTCGCAATTTATCCATTCATCAGTCGTATTAGGATTCCAACTAGAAGGCGTTAATCTGTTTCCGATTACTTTAGGCGGGACACTTCTAAAAACATTATTTGCAAATACTCTAGAAAACGCTTGATTAAATAGTTTAGGATTAGCGGATGTGGTATTATTGCTTTCGCATAATCGTTTAAAAAGGATGTTTATTCTCGTATTAAATGGCAAATCAGAATTGGCTCCTATGATACCAAATAGATCAGACCATACACTCTGGCTATTATTGGAATATATATGATCTGTCTCATTTTGAGCTAGCATATAAAGTATTTTTTCGCATTTATCAAAATGTTCTTTAAAGCAAGCAAGTCTTTCACACAAATGAACAACATATCGTCTGTTATACTTGAATTTAGTAATATCCTTTATTTTAACCAAGCTATTTTCTATCCAACTTAACCCTTTCTCCGGGTTAAATTCTATATATAAAGAAATCTCCTCTGGCTTTGTCAGAAATACTTCGAGTATGGTTTCATTTCCAAATCGTTCTTGAAAGTATGGAGCAAAAGCTCCATTTACCTCCTCTTTTTCAATCTCACATTCATATAATCGCTCATAGAATCTACGCCTTGCTTTACTATTGGGAAGCTGGGATACAAACTCAGTTATTTTATATCGTAGTGTCGGCCAAATAGATTTCTCAAAAGCAAGTTTTGATAATGCAACAGGCATTGATTTAAAGTAATACCCATTTTTTGTACCAAGATTGTTCTCTGAAAATGTTCTAATTCCGTATTCATAATTATCAATAGAATTGTTAAAGAATTTAGCTAAGAATTCGAATTCTTCTTTTGCAGTTCCTGAATATCCAACATCGATTAATGTGGATAACTCCTGATAAATCCTAGACAAAGAGGCCTTCTCTTCCCCAAAAGACGAAAGTGTTTTTTCTAATATTTTTTCAGCTGTACTATAATTCGCTACTAATGACATGCTCGAAAACGATTCAAGATTCATTTCCTTTTTATCATGGTCATACAATTCTGAAATCAATAAAGCCAACCTAAGATCTCGATAACTCAATAAACAAATCTGTTTAATCTCTTCATCTAGAAATGTTCCGTGTTGTGCTCTTATAATTTTTATCATATCATCATCAGATGCACCATTAATAGTATAAAATCCTGCTGACGACTTGCTATAAGTAGTTATTGTTTTTCTTTGAATGGTTGCAATTAGAATTATTTTACATTTATTCATCGCATAGCAATTGTAAACTTCTTCCCATTCACAATCCTTTAGTTCATCTATGATGACAACTATATTCTCATCATCCATCCATTTACAATTGGCATCAATCCTGAATTTTTCAATATTATCATAATAAATAGTTGCTTCCTCACGAAGTGTTTTGCATGCGTTAAGCACAGATCTTGTTTTACCTATTCCTGATAAACCGATAAATGTACAAATATTATAATTGCCTCTATTTTTATCCAAAAATTCTTTTATTGTAGCTTCTATTTCGGTAGAAGCATTTCCATCAACCCAATAATTTGAAAACTCTTTTCGTGAAAGCACTTCTTTTAAATATTGATATGATTGGCTTTTACGCTTATAGCAGCATTCAGGTATTTCCAAAAGATTATAATCAATAACGCTAAGCATCTGATTTATAGATTCAAGCGAAGCACATTTGATATAATCGTATTCAAATTCTTCGGATAAAGCTCTGGACACTAACCCACATAGATAATACTTATCATCGATCTTTTCGCAAACAATGCCACCAGAAAATCCTTTTATTACTGATATATCTTCTTTTTTTTCTTTTTTTAAAAGAGCGAATTCATTAATATATAGACTTTCTTTATGTATTAACTCTACGCCCAGTTCAATTAGATGCTTTCGCGATAATGCACATGGATAACCAATTATACTATAATCGTTGTTACTACTTATCTTTATACGAGAATGAAGGTCGATGATGGATCTACTATAACATTCACCTGATTTTATTGATACTAATGCGGTATCGGTGCTTTTTGCATGATTTTTCTGTTCGTCATCATCTAATTGAGGATATATAACTTCCACATCGAAAGGTTTTTCATTTTCGTAACCAAATGCATAATCATCATGAAATAAATCAGTATTATCATCAAAAACACAATGATAGGCAGTTAATGCGTACATCCTTTCATTGTGCAAAAATAAGAATGCACTACCAGCTCTATTATTGTTAATGAATACAGTACACAGTGCATCATTTGATAAATATTCATAACTAAATCCGATCATTCTGTGATACTCCTTATTACTTGATAAGAAAAGTGTTGGTACTCTTGGCGATCTTGTTCATCAAACAGCATACTAAAATCAAATTCATAATTAAACATCAAACAAGTATTAGGATTATGATGTATAATCTTTGCAAGTGACTCTTTATCTGGGTGTTTGTACATATCACCATTTGTTAAAATTACAAATCTACAACTTTGAATTAATTTTAATAATTCATTCGTAGTATTATTCTTGCTTCCGTGATGAGATACTTTTACTAAAGAAGAATTAATCTTATTTTCTTTACTATATCCACTATCAATTAATGATTCAACAACATCGGTTGCTAATGCATCAGCAAGGAATAAATAGTTTTTATCATTGTATTCTAATATAAATGAAATACTAGAAGCATTAGTAGGTGATAGATCTTTTTTATCTTTATAACCAACTAACTTTGATATAGGAACATTCCAGTCAGATGCACGAGATAACAATCCTAATCGTGGCTCAATCCAAGAGTTGAACTTATCTAATGTTTTTTTTCTTGGAGATAGGATAGTAATTTTAAAATTATTATCTTCTGGAAATTTATAATCACAGTAAACACTAGAGACAACCTCGACGCCGCTTTTTTCTAGCAATTCTGTGAATGTTTTTAGCTGATCCGGAGTTAAGTTCCCACTATTGTTATTTATCATTTTAGGTTCCTGAATATGATCGGCAATATCTGGATACTCCTTTTCAAATTCTCTTGGATAATTATAGAATACTGTAGTAATATACTTGAATAAGAAAGTATCTTTTTCAAAAAACTTTATAAGTCCTCCTATATGATCATCATCACAGTGGGTTAGAAAGATATAGTTCTTTGGGCATATTTTGTACAACTCTGATAACTCTTTATGTAAATAAGGATAAGTGTTTGATGTTCCACCATCAATGAGAATTGATGTATCAATTGGATCGCCAAGCTTTATTAGAATGGAATCTCCGTTTTCAGCAGGTAAAAACAATATTTCAATTTTCCTACTCATAGCTTATTACTCCATATATTTTGTTTAGATTAGTATTCGCTTCTGTTTACTAACTATGCATTATATTCTGTAATCTCAACTAATTGATTAATAGATATAGGATTCAATAATCTCATACAAGTGTTCAAGTCTATTATCATTTAATCTATCATGATCAACAGTAAATCGGAAATCAAATGTTTGATGGAAACCATTCATATAATCAACATATACAATCTTTTTACAATCATCAAATTAATCAGAAATTATGTCAATAGTCAAGCTTTCTTTTAAATATTTTTTATTATTTACCAATCACACTTTTCTAGCAATTGTTCATAATGTTCCATACCACTAAGATCAAAAACATTTCTCATATTTTAATCTTTCTTAGTTTAGCAAATGTGTGTTGTCAAATCTATCTATAGAGCTTCTCAAATTTCCATCATCTCAAACTGACAAGTGTGTTTTTTACTCTTCTTATCATAGTTCACGCCAACAAATAAAACTTTTCCATGATAGTCCTTCAAACAGCGAATATAGTTCCGGTTTTTGATCTGTTCCAGTGCAATGCCAGTGCTTTGATTCCATTTCAATTCCACAATCATCGCCGGATTCTGATTGCCCGTTCTCGGCACAAATACCAGATCTACAAAACCCTCTCCGCCCTGCAATTCCCGATAAATCGCATAGCTGTCCTGTGCAGAATAATATGCCAGACTCAGCACACAAGCCAGTGAATTTTCATCGTTGTACTGAATCACAGAACAGTTGTCACAGTGAACTTCCTGAAGCATTTCCGCCACCTTTTCCGCATTCTGTGCCAGTGTCAATTGCAGCAGTTTGTCGGAACGATGAATGGCATTGTTAACCGTCTGGAACTCCTGCCCCTGGATGGAATTGAGAAATTCCTGCCGCACTTCCTTGTTGGGAATCCAGGCAGTTTTTGTGTCGAAATCATAAGTCAGATACCCCAGATGCACCAGCAAAGTCAAAATATCGTCTGCTGTTTCAAAGGTACACATATCGTTCTGGAATGTTTTCGTGTTAATAGAAATATGCTCTCCGGCAATCATGCGAATGATCTTGTCCCGTAAGCCGTTTTCGTTGCGGACAATGTACATTTTCAGGGCCTCATAGGTTTCCGTTTGCGTCCAATAGCTGTCGAAGACTCGGTTCATCATCGCTGATGTTACAGATCTTGGATTATAAATGGATACACCATTGACATTATAGCCATCGTACCAATCTTTCGTTTGTTCAAAAGACATATGATAACGTTCACAAAGCTGACGAACTTCCCTCTCTGTAAAACCAGTGAATTCTGCGAGTGCATATTGATTGGTCATAGAGTATTCATCAAACATATTCAGTGCAGAATGTTGACCATATTTCTTGATTGGAAGAATCCCAGTCATATAGGCAAGTGCCACATAGGGTTGTCCTTTCAGAAGATCCCGCAGAAAATCCAGATATTCCTTTTGAGCAGTCGCATTATCCCGATGCACCCGGAAAATGGAATCCCATTCGTCAATGATGAAGATAAACTTTTCTTCACATTGACCGTACAGATCTTCCAACGCAATAATCAAACTGGTTTCTTCCGGCTCTATCACGGAGAATGTCTGTTTCATCTCTTTTAGCACACGTTTCTGCAAGAAGTCCAGCATTTCATGGACATTTTTGGTTCTGCCAAGGAATTTCTGCATATCGATGTGAATCACATTATACCGGTTCAGGTGCTTTTCAAAATCCGGTGTCTGTGCGATCTGAAACTTGGAAAACAATTCTCTCGAATCGCAGCCCTTGCTGTAATAAGCCGTCAGCATATTCTCTGCCATCGACTTTCCAAATCTTCTGGGACGGCTGACGCAGATCTCCTTGTTTTCTCCAAACAAACATTTATTGGTGAAAGAAATCAACATGGTCTTATCCACATAAATTTCAGAATAAGTGACCGTAGAGTAAAACAAATCATTTCCCGGGTTCAGATAGATTCCCATGATGCAGCACCTCCGTTTTTTCTTAGTATACCACAAATTTAAGGAGAAATCAAGACAACAATGCCGTTATAAAATCTAAAAATCCTCCCCTGCTTTTATATTTTGCAAAGGAGGATTTTTGAAGTGGTTCACTTTTCAATGGAAACCGCGACACCTGATTGAAATGTAAAATTCAGTCGATCGGAAGAAACCGTTACTTTTGCAAGTAGATGCCGAACCAGTGTTTCATCAAATTCGGCAATGTGATGCGGCTGAGCAACCAAAAATTCCTGCAGTTCCCGCATACGGTCTTTCTGCTCCTGTTGAGAAACATTTTCCCTTAAAGCCTGTTCCTTTTGCTCTCGCAGCCGAAAGATCTCCTGTGCTATCTCCTCATAATCCTCATGCCGTTCTGCACATTCGATCAACTTTTTCTGAAGAACATCTAACTTTCTCTGTATTTCCTCGGGCAGATCGGATTGTTCCATTTCAATCACCTCAGCCATATTTTCCTGTAAGATAGAAAGGTATGTTTCACTGCCTCCTGTCAATTGATTCAAAGCATCCACAAAGGCTTGTTTCAAAGATTCCTCATAGACTGTTCGTGCATGACACGCTCCTTTTTTCTCCAATCTGGTCATACATCGCCACACTACAGATTTGCTGCCTCGGTTATTCCAATGGATTCTGCGGAATTGTTCCCCGCATTCAGCACAGTAAAGCAAACCAGTAAAACAGTGTTTTGCACTAAATCCACGCCGTCTGCCCATACAGTCCACCTGTGAACCACGCCTTGCAATTTCCTCCTGTACCTGTAAGAACAATGCTCTGGGAATAATTGCCTCATGATCGTCCTCCACATAATACTGCGGCATTTCACCGTTATTTTTAATGCGTTTTTTCTTGAGAAAATCCACAGTATATGTTTTTTGCAGAAGGGCATCTCCCATATACTTTTCATTTTCCAGAATTAACCGAATCGAACTGTCATGCCATCGGGTATTCCCTCTTGCTGTTCGGATACCGTCCCGTTCCAGTCCCCTTGCAATCTGCTGACAACTTGCTCCCTCCAGATACTCCCGATAGATTCGTTTTACCGTTTCCGCTTGTTCCGGATTGATCACAAGATCTCCGTTTTCGTCCTTATCATAGCCAAGAAAACAGCTGGCATTGACCATCACCTTTCCCTGTTGAAACCGATACTGCATTCCCAGTTTGACATTCTGACTCAGAGATTCTGATTCCTGTTGTGCCAGAGATGCCATAATGGTAATCAGCACTTCCCCTTTCGCATCCATTGTGTTGATGGACTCTTTTTCAAAATAGATTGGAATATTTTGTGCTTTCAGCTGTCGGATATAATTCAGGCAATCTACTGTGTTTCTGGCGAATCGGCTGATGGATTTGGTAATGAGCATATCAATCTTTCCGTCCATGCAGTCCTGAATCATCTGATGAAACTGTTCCCGATGTTTTGTGGAGGTTGCACTGATGCCGTCATCGGCATAGATCCCAGCAAAGACCCATTCCGGATTCCTGTGAATGACTTCCTCATAATGTGCAATTTGTGCCTGATAGCTGGTTGCCTGTTCCTCTGTATCCGTGGAAACACGGCAATAGGCTGCCACACGAATCTTTCGAGTTTCCTGTGACGCTACAGCATGATTTCTTTGCTTTCGGGGTGGAATTGTAGTGACCTTTGGCATTGTTGCATTACTCCTTGTTTTGTATCAAATGATAAAGATATTCTGCCTGCTGAAATGGCGTATTTCCATCTAATTCTGGTATTTGCTGCGGCAGTTCCAACAAAAATTTTGTCTGTGGACATACGGGCTTTCTCCTCGTTTTTCCAAGTCGTTGCATTACATCTGCACGATGCTGCCACTCTGCATTTGCCCGAGCATATGTTTCTTTGTCCAGAATTGCCGGATAAAAAGCATCTCCAAGGTAGCATTTTCGCTGCAGCATTCGACGAACAGTGCTGTGTGCCATGGGATGACCTGCTGCTCTTGCTGCCGACTGTAAACTCATACCAGCAATATAATTTTGAAAAATAAGGCGAATCTGTGCTGCCTCTGCCGGTATAATCACAGCAGCACCGTTTTCAATTCGGTAGCCGTAAGGAATCTGTCCCATCAAATTTCCTCCTTTAACAGCAAACCGCATTTGAGCCGAAATCCAATATGATTCCGATCATACAAAATTATTTGTTCTGCAAATGCAGAAAACCATGTCTCCTGAAATTCTGTCAACATTGCAGAATGCTGCTCTGTAAATCGCAGCAGCTGTTTTAATTCTGCAATTATCTCAGTTTCTCCATGTGTTTCCTGTTCCAACTGTGCAATTTCCATACGGCAGGACTCCGCTTGCTTCTGCAAAGCATTCATTTCCTGCCGGAATAAAACAGGATCTATGACCTTTTGTGCATACAAACGGTGCAGTGTGTTTTTCTTTTCAGCATGAGATTCCAGCTGCTTTTGCAGTTCCTGCATTCGCCGGACATTTTCATCATTGCTGTTCGTTTTCAGCTGTTCTAACAATGGTTTCAAAATGTGCTTTCTGCTGAAAATCAGTTTGTTCAACATCGTAACAAAAGCGGCTTTCAATACCTCCTCCCGCACATATTTCATAGGACATTTTTGAGCACTTTCAATATGAGCCGCACACGTCCATGCAATTTCATTGCCGCTGTGGATCCTGCGTTTGCAAGTGCTGCCGCATTTGCCGCAAATCACCTTTCCGGAAAAAGCATATCGCTTTTGATACTTTCCTGTACCACACACAATGCCTTTTTCGGCAGCTCGCTGTCGAATGACTGCATTTGCTTTTGCAAAAGTTTCCCGACTAACAATTGGTATGTGATGATCTGAAAGAAGATAACATTCCACTTCCCCATAATTTTTGTGCCGATGAAAATGTGCATCGGTATACGTTTTCTGCAGCAAAACATCTCCCACATATTTTTCATTGCCGGCAATTCCACGAATCGCAGCATCACACCAATGACGTCCATTCTTGAAGGGAATCCCCTGCTGTTCCAACAGATCTGCAATCTGACAAGAACTTTTTCCGGATAACAAGGCAGAAAAAATGTATTTCACAATTTCTGCCTCCTCGGGTTCGAGCCCCATCTCTCCCCTGTCATTTCTGCAATACCCGTAAGGGAAAGACGATGACACATAGGTACCGTTTTGAAACCGGTGCTGTACCGACCACTTCTCATTTCTGGATATGGATAAAGATTCTTCCTCTGCCATGCTGCTGAGTATCGTCAGAAACAATTCGCTTTCCATACTGCCGGTGTCTATGTTTTCTTTTTCAAAGAAAACGGAAACCCCAATTCCTGATAGTTCCCGAACAAGAGCGAGGCACTCCGCCGTATTTCTGGAAAACCGACTGATGGATTTCACCAGAATACGGTCTACCCTACCCATGCGGCAAGCCTGTAAAAGGTCTTGCAGTCCAGGACGAATTTCTGCTTTTGTTCCAGTAATGCCAGTATCATAAAAGATACCGGCGGATTCCCACTCTGTATGCAGTTTGATCCAGGATTCATAATGTGCCTTCTGTGTTTCCAAACTTTCTATCTGGTCATCATGCTCTGTGGAAACACGGCAATAAGCCGCTACACGACATTTTCGATGAATAGCTGCAGAGCGATTTGCCTCAATTTTGGTAATAGTTTTCATGCTTCTGCACCTCCTTTTGACGTGTCCATATTACCTCTTTTTCGGCGGAATTGCAAGCGTTTTCGGCAATAAGTCCACGTAAATTGGAGAGAAAGAATTCCGATTTTTGAGCGTTAATTTGTCATATTCCTCAAAGGAAATCAAACCGGAATGGTATAACGCATCAGTCAGCTTTTGAGCACGGTGGTAATTCAGTTCATCCATCAATTTTTGTTGTTCCATAAAAGAATCCTCACTGATTGAAATTATCCCAAGAAACATAACCGGTCACATACTGTCCCACCGGTGTCTTTCCGCAGAACTCTGGCTTTGTGGTGATCCGATAACGACCGTTCTTGCAGGCAATACCGTCATACAGATAGTAAGTGCCGCTGATTCTTCTGGTTACAGATGTAGTTTCTGCACTGGCGAACAATGGCGTGTTGGCACGAATGACAACCTTCTGTCCCTTGGTAAACTGGCTGCCATTGGTGTAGACCACATTTCCGTTGGCATCAAATACAGAATATCCGACCTTGCAAGCTTTCTTCGCATTCTCCAAAGAAGAGTACGCACCCAGCTGCGACTTCGCATCCGTCCAAGACTTTCTCACTCGGTAAAGCTGCTTTGTAGAAGGTGCAGAAATAGTGGGAGTTCCAGCATTCAAATAAGACTGTACCTTTTTCTTGAACTCCGCCCAATGAGGTAAAATGTACGCCGGACACATCTTGTACCGATTGTACATGGTATTCAGCTGGTCAATCGTTCCGTTTCGTCCATCACGAACATTGAGCCAGTGGGTATGGGTGTAGAGATGGTTGATGTCCAATCCATATTGTTTTAATAACGCTGCGGCAAGTCTCGCACAGTTATCCTCTGACTTCTTATCCGTAGAATTATATGCAGAGGACATAATGCACTCAATGGCAATGGTTCTGCGATTTCCATTGCCACTGCCATCAGCGGCATGCCAGCCGCTCAGGCTGTGGGGCAGATTCTGCCATGCACACACATTATCCACATAGTAATGAACTCGCACATCCTTCATGTTGTTATTGACGGTTGCTCTTGTATACTGTTCCGCAGGGGTCGTGCCGCTTGCAACTGTGATCCAGTCTGTGTTATGGACGGTCACGCCGATGATTTTTCCTGCCATGGAAACAGAGGGCATATCAATGCGGTTGGGATTGTGTTTGGTGAGTAAATACTCGTTGATTTTTACTCCGTTCAGAGTCGTTGTTGCATCTGGTCTTAAAATAGTCATATTACTTATCCTCCTTGTCGGTTGTTTCTTCTGTTCTGCCGATTTTCGTTTGCAGAACATCAATTGCTTTTTGAATTGCAGGCGGATACGGGATCCCCATTAAACTTGTATTTTCCACAATGGAAAGCAGTTCGTTCAGGCAAAAGCTGATGCAGACAGCATCCCGGATGTAGTTGGTATTCAGCAGAATATCCATCCGAACTGCAACGACGATCAGCATTAAAGTGCAGACTTTTT
>OGQW01000506.1_pt1 | contig 28696 bp, 29 predicted proteins | sample 1553301 | NCBI WGS metagenome assembly OGQW01 (sample SAMEA2579974, study PRJEB22360) | human gut metagenome
GCAATCGCTACGGTCTGTCGAGAGACGCTCGTAACGGCTGTCGGTAGCCACGCTTGTCGGCAGGTCTTCGGGATCGGAGAGCGTGTGCAGGCAGAGGTAGTTGTCGCCAATCTTCATCTCGCCAGCTCCGAGGGTGATGTCCTGCAAGCAGGTGGTATCCTCCTGCGAGAGCGAGAAATACTTCTCGATGATGCCCGCAGTTGACTCCGTACCTGTAATCTCATCGCCCGTAAGACGGGTAAGCGTGATGAATCCGCTGTCGTTGATGATACGCTCGAACTGCTCGCAACACTCCAGGAATCTGCTCACCACCTCCTTGTCCTGCATCTCCTTCGGGATGATGAAGCCACGGGTAAGGGCATTGAAGCTGCTGGTCGTGCGGCTATGCTCCTTGGTGGTCTTGGTGAGGAACAGATAACAAGTATGCTTCAGGTAAGGACGCTCGTTGAAGTGACGCTCAAAGGAGCGGCTGAGGAAACTGAGGTCTTCCTTCTGCAACTCGGGTGTGTAGCTCTCCTCAATGAAGAAGTCCTGCTTATGCACGATACTATAGTTCGGCAAGACCTTGACCGCCTTCGCCCATGCCGAGTGTATCGCCTCATACTCCGCCTGTGTGACGGTGAAGAGTTCGGGAAGCTCCACACGATAGCAGACCGTGATGTCGGCATCCTTGCTGATGATGCAGTCGTGCTCAACCGAAAGAATCGGGAACTTGCTTTCGAGGGTAGCTGCTTTCATTACATTTCTCATGACTTTCTGTTTTTGAGGTTAGGAATAATCAATCGCAAGAATCGTATGCGGCTGATGATGTAGCGGGGATGGTTCTTTGCAGCCTGTATCTTCATCAAACCCCACTCGCCATACTTGGCATTCAGGTGGAAGGTCGCCCAAACAAGTATCGAAGCGGAGATGACTCCCAGTGCGATACATATCCATTGGTTTACGCCTGCCATATACAGCACCATAAAGGCAATGAGTATGGCGAGCAGACCGCCGGCGAAGATGAAGAGGTATTGGCTGCGTAGCCCCTTGAACTCGGGGCTACGACCAATCCCTTTGTTGATTTGATAGACCGCCATATTAGAGGAAGAATGAACGTAAGATAGTGGCGGCTACAATGAGGAAGATACAGGCACCGAACCAAGAGGCTGCGGTCTTCGAGGTGTCGGGGTCGCCAGAAGAGAACTTCGAATAGACCTTCACGCCGCCAATAAGACCGACTACGGCTCCCACTGCGTAAATCAACTTGGTACCCGGATCAAAATACGATGTTACCATGTTGGTAGCCTCGGTGATACCTGCGATACCGTTACCCTGTGCGTAAGCACCTACTGTTGCGAGCATAAATGCTGCTGCGAATAATACTTTTTTCTTCATACGTCGAAATGTTTTTTAGTTATACAAAAAGTGATTTCGACTGCGAATATATAGCACTTAATCCATTGATTTTCAAATCGGTCTATACACGTCATAACGTGTCATCAGATGTCATAGTTGGGGCGTTTTGAAGGGTGGATTTTGGGGTGAAAAGAGGTCGTGAGGAGTTATAAATGATGTGCCAAATTATAATGGATTTTGTACCGAAGAGTGAATTTATGGAAATAGAAAATAATAATTTGCACTATTTATGGAAATAGAAATAAATAAATCGCATTATTTATGGAAATAGATTGTGGAAAATTTGCTGTTTTATGGAAATAGAATTATTTTTGCAGTAAAATAATATGAATTATGAATACTCAGACATTACTATCAATAGTAGCAGACCAGCGTGAGGAGTTGCTAGCGAATGATTACTCGGAGTTGTGCCCACGTCCTGAAGAATCACAACTTGACTTAAAGAGCAATCGAGCTCAGGTTGTGATAGGTGTCAGACGATGTGGAAAATCAACATTATGCGAAATGTTCCTTAAGCAAAAGGGGATTGACTTTGCCTATGTAAACTTTGATGATGACCGAATGGAGGATATGAAGGCAAGTGATTTAGACCATTTACTTGAAGCATTATATATGACTTATGGAGAGTTCAAATATCTGTTCCTTGATGAGATACAGAATATAGAAGGCTGGCCATTGTTTGTCAATCGATTGCTTCGCCAGAAAATGCATCTATTTATTACAGGTTCTAATTCTAAATTACTCAGTAAGGAATTAAGTACACATCTGACAGGAAGAAATAATAAGGTAGAACTCTATCCTTTCTCATACTCCGAGTATTGTGCAATGAAAAATATAGATACCACTTCGCTATCAACAAAAGCGAAGGGTATTCGCAAAAGTACCCTACATGAATATCTTCTACAAGGTGGATTCCCAGAATTGTTCAATGAGAGTAATCGTAGAGGTTACATTAACGGATTATTGGATGCCATCATCAAGAATGATATAGCAAAACGTTTCAAAGTTCGCAATGTGGAAGCATTACGAAGAATCGCAGCTTATCTTGCCGATAATTATTGTCAGGAATTTGTCGCAAAAACGGTAGGAGAATTATTCGGAGTATCAAATCATACGGCTGAGAACTATTATTCCTACCTTAAAGAGGCTTTTCTATTGGTAGGAGTAAATCGTTTCTCATATAAAAGTAAAGATCGTGTAAGAAACGAAAAGGTTTATGTAGTGGATACTGCATTTGTCACAGAACGCGAAGATAATTTCTCATTGGAAAATCTCGGCTGGAAGTTGGAGAATATAGTATGCATTGAGCTGATGCGTCGCTATAAGCCACTCTTTTGTGATGTTTTCTACTATAAGGAAACATCTTCGCAAGTTGATTTTGTTATAGCAAAAGATGGCAATGTACAAGAGTTGATACAGGTATCATACGATATCTCTACTGAAAAGACACGCAATAGAGAGATTAGAGGTTTGAAGAATGCAGCCAAGAAACTAAAGTGCAATAATCTTACGCTTGTAACCTTTGAAGAACAAGAAACAATTGAGGAGGATGGTTACACCATAAATGTTGTTCCTGCTACAGAGTGGTTGCTTAACAAATAAATCTTATTTAATTTACTAATAGCAAGGCAAGAATCATAATGCACAAGGCATTACGATACTTGCCTTACTTGTTAATTGGAGTAGCTGAATACACATATAAACACTGACACCCCGATTCACATCGGAGTGCCAGTCCAGTTAACCAAATATATAAACAATGAAAAAAGAATGTTTATTACATAAATTTATTCCAATCAACCGCAATACGCTCTGATTGCTTACCATTCTGCCGACGACCTGCGCCATCAAGATTATCCTTTAGCAATCTATCCACTTGCTTTTCCGTACTGATAGAAGTAGTGTAAAAATGATAGATGTCGGAATCTTGAAGTTTATATAAGGTCTCTGCGGCGTCCATAATCTTTTCCTTATCTGTAGTCCTATTCAATAAGACATCTGCTACATTACCCAACTCTTCAAAAGTACAGGCTCCCGAAAATTCTGGATCAGGAATAGACTCGGAAGACATCAATTCCTTCATATCCTCTTGCGACAATCTTTTCTGCGGTACAAAATTATCCTCTACATCTTCCGGATTGACATCCTCATCAACAGGTAACTCAACCTGCTTCAACTCTATTGAGCGTGTCGGAGTCTTGCGAGCGACTTCAGGGTCTTCATAATAGATAATATTGGACTTACCCATAACCTCATTCGGATCATCAAAAACCATAGGTTTGATTTTAGGCTTGGGCTTGGGCTTTTCTTCTACGGGTGACATCAATGTTTCATCTTGTGAAGTGTCTTCAAATCTCTTGGCAAGTTCCTCTACTATTGCTTGAGCTTCCAAATCAGAATAAGATGAAGGTTGAAATGCTTGCTCTTCAGACTGTACCTTCTGCAACATAGGTCTTTGCATTCTGGCTTTTCGCTTGTCCTTCCTCGCTTTCTCTTCCATCCGTTTCTTTCGATACTTCCACAATCTTATACGGGCAATACGAGCCCAATTGTGTAACATATTCCAGAGGTCATACATTCGCTGACTGAAAATCATATTCCATACTTTGTATAATATATAGGTTGCTGATACTGCCTTAACTGATAAATAAAAAATGGTTGTTGTCATAGTTGTTAAATTTTAGGTGGTGAAAATCGTTCTTTATAAAGTTGAGTTATCTCCTCAATGTTAAGTTCTATATGCTCTGCTATAATGTTACTGAGATAGCTTGCAATGCTGGTCTCTGGAGCAATCACGGGCAAAAAGTTCTTGATTTGCTCGTATAGCTGACGGTTCAGATACACTTGAACACGCCCTGACATCGGTGTATTCATCAAATACTTCTGTCTATAGTTGCTCTCTTCCTTTTTTTTGCGAGGCTTGGGCTTTTCTTGCACCACCTCTTCAACAGGTTCTTCCTCGGTGGTTATGGCTTCATTTAGAATCTCCTGTACAGAAGTTTCATTCTTAGAAACATTATCAGGTTCCCGCCCTGCCATATACCCCCTTATAAGATCCTCATCGACTTTTACGCTCTTCTTTGCCATAGTTATTTCAGTTTAAGTATTTCAAGAAGTTCATTGGCAAGTTCCTGTAATCCGCTTCCTTTGAGTTGCCCCGCAGGAGGAGGCAACAGCGAACATCGGAAATAGGTACGAGATGACATCGACAACTCCTTCTCGTATCGACAAAGTTCTGGGATACTTGATTTCAGTACTTTTAATCCTGTCTTCTCCATCAACTCCGAATAGTTCTTGAGTACCTCCACATTGCTCCTTCGCTTTACCTTCGTCCAGAACATATAGATGTCCTTAAGCGGAATGCCTTTCTTTTCTGCCAAGAATCTCACCACACTGCTTGCGAAGCTGAAACTGCTATCCATTACAAAGTTGTCGGCAGCAATGGGAGTCAATACATAATCCACATTGAAAATGGTCTGTAAAACTCCGGGGACATCCATAGAACCTGGGAGGTCAATAAAAATGATGTCATACTCTCCAGTTTCAGCAAACTCTCCCGCTGTGGCGCGGGCCTCTTCGGGCCTTACCCTTTTGATAGGATAAATCTTACAACCTCGAAGTCTTTGCTCTTCAAGAAGCGTCATATACCTCTTGTTTTTCTCCACCATCTCCTTGTCTCTTTCGCGGAGATTATAAAGGCTACGCTGGGTAGCATCACAATCCACGATGGCTACACTCTTATCCATCGTATAGTTCAGGAGGCTGGCAAGGGCTACCAACATTGTACTTTTACCAACTCCACCTTTCTGGTTGCTTACTGCAACAAATACTGGCTTTTTCTTCATAACTGTAAATTTTTTAATGGTTAATTACTTATTACATTATTTGTCTATTACTTGGTTTGTTGGTTACTTGGTGATATGGTGACATTGTGCTCACCAACCAATAAGTCAACCTTTGTTTGTTGCAACGCCCCAATAATGCAATAATTATTTGCTTGCTTACTCTCACAATTTCACCAATCCTTAATCACTTAATCAAGCAATCAATTATTGGTTTGTTGCACCATTTCTGACGCAAAGAAATAGCGAAAAATTGGAATAATCACTATGTCGTCAAGCCTCTGACTACACATGTCGTCATATGTCATCACATAACATATAACTCTCTATTTACCAATAGAATACACCTGTCTAACTTTGCACCCGAAAGGTCTATGGACGCACGACGAACGGAGTTTTCGGATGCTTCTCTCTGAGGGGAACGGCGATAGCCAATTTTACGAAGGAAAATTCATGTTCAAGCGAACATAGCAAGTTGTGTTTTGAGGCACCCGAAATGTTTTCGGGCACTCAAAACAAACTTGCCACTCGCCTGCGGCTCGGGGAGGGATTCACTCCAAAGTCGTGAATCCATAGCGGAAGTTAGTAACCAATAAAATGTAAAAGTATGCAGACGAACAACAGGAAAAACCAAAGAAAAGGTGTAGGCCGGAAACCCAAATTAGATCCAGCTATACATCGCTATGTGGTCCGATTGACATCGGAAGAAAACGGACACTTTGACATCCAATTCCAAAAATCGGGATTCAAGGAGAGGTCGAAATTTCTAAAGGCTCTAATCTTCGAGCGTGAAGTAAAGGTAGTAAAACTCGACAAGGCGGCTATAGATTATTACATACGCCTAACGAATTTCTACCATCAGTTCCAAGCCATCGGCAACAACTACAACCAGACGGTGCGAGCCGTGAAAGCCAACTTCGGGGACAAGCGGGCATTTGCCCTTGTCGCCAAATTGGAGAAAGCCACACTGGAGTTGGTAGTGCTGAGCAAGCAGATTATCGCCCTCACACGCGAGTTTGAGGAGAGACATTTAAACCGTAAAAACGGAGGTTGATATGGTGGCTAAGATCAACAGAGGAGCTTCACTCTACGGAGCAGTCATCTACAACCAACAGAAGGTAAACGAGGATACGGCACGCATCATAGCGGGCAACCGCATGATTACCGATTCTCTCTACGACCCTGACAGGATTGTACGGCAGACGATGTTCGCTTTTGAGAGTTATCTCGCAGCCAACCGCAACACAGAGAAGCCTATCCTGCATATATCGCTCAATCCGACATTGGACGACAATCTTACCGACAGTCAGTTTGTGGATTTGGCAAGAGCCTATATGCAGAAGATGGGCTATGGCAACCAACCCTACATTGTCTATCTCCACGAGGACATTGACCGCAGACATATACATATAGTATCTACCTGCGTGAATGAGAATGGTGAGAAGATAGACGATGCTTACGAATGGAACCGCTCGATGAAAGCATGTCGAGAATTGGAGCAGATGTTCGGACTCAAGCAGATTGCCGACAAGCGCAGGGAGTTGTTGGAGCCTTATCTCAAGAAGGCAGACTACACCCGTGGCGATGTAAAGCAGCAGGTATCCAACATTCTCAAGAGTGTCTTCACCTCGTACCGCTTTCAGTCCTTCGGCGAGTATAGTGCCATGCTCTCGTGCTTCAACATCGAGGCAAAGCAGGTCAAGGGCGAGTTCGATGGCAAACCCTATTCGGGTATCATCTACACGATGACCGATGAGAACGGTAAGCCTATCTGCACGCCCATCAAGTCCTCGCTTATCGGCAAGCGTTTCGGCTACGAGGGTGTGGAGAAGCGTATCGCCTACAATGCTCAGGAGTTCAGAGCAAAGAGGTGGCAACCCAAAATCCGCAACGATGTGGCTCTGGCAATGCACGGCTGTCGTGGCAACCGCGAGGAGTTCGTGCGTCTGCTTGGCAGCAAGGGCATTGATGTGGTATTCCGCGAGAACGATGCAGGGCGCATTTACGGTGTCACATTCATCGACCACCACAATCGTGAGGTCTATAACGGTTCCCGTCTGGGTAAGGAGTTCTCGGCAAACAACTTCGAGAAGCTATTCAACTCGCAGGACGACATTCCTTGGGCCGATATGCCGCAAGGTTTCTCCGAGAGCCACAGCCTCTCATCGGCAGACCTTGAATCGGGACTGGAGCAAGCCTTCGGAATCTTCTCGTTTGACGCTCCTGCCAATGATCCGCAGGAGGAGATGCTTGCCAAGCAGTACCAGAAGAAAAAGAAGAAGAAAAAACGCCGTTCACGCGGCATATCGTAAACCAATTTCACTAACCATTAAAACGAATTAATTATGCAACAGGAAGATGATTTGAGAGGATTGGCAAAGGTCATGGAGTTTATGCGTGCCATATCCATTATATTTATTGTAGTACATATCTACTGGTTCTGCTATCAGGCCATCGTGGATATGGGTATCAACATCGGAGTGGTAGACAAGATTCTGCTCAACTTTCAGAATACGGCAGGGCTGTTCAGCAACCTGCTTGTGACAAAGGTGTTCGCCATCATATTCTTGGCTCTCTCGTGCCTCGGCACAAAGGGCGTGAAGAATCAGAAGATGACCTGGCAGAAGATTTATGCGACCTTCCTCGGAGGTCTTGTACTCTTCTTTATGAACTGGTGGTTGCTCGACCTTCCGTTCTCGCCAATCGTGAATATGGTAATCTACACCATTACGATAACTGTCGGATATATCCTTCTGCTTATGTCGGGAGTATGGATTAGTCGTATGTTCAAGCATAACCTTATGGAAGATGTCTTCAATGTGGCCAACGAAAGTTTTATGCAGGAGACACGACTGATGGAGAATGAGTACTCGGTAAACCTACCTACGAAGTTTGTCTATCAAGGCAAGGAATGGGACGGTTGGATAAATGTCGTGAATCCGTTCCGAGCAACCATTGTATTGGGAACACCGGGTAGCGGTAAGTCGTATGCTGTAGTCAACAACTACATCAAACAGACTATAGCCAAAGGATTTGCCACATACATCTACGACTACAAGTTTGATGACCTCTCGGTAATTGCCTATAACGAGCTGTTGAAGAACATCGACAAGTACAAGGTAAAGCCGAGTTTCTATGTCATCAACTTTGATGACCCGCGTCGCTCACACCGCTGTAATCCCATCAATCCGAAGTTTATGGTGGATATCAGCGATGCCTATGAGAGTGCGTACACGATAATGTTGAACCTTAACAAGACATGGATTCAGAAGCAGGGCGACTTCTTTGTGGAATCTCCGATTATTCTTTTGGCTGCGATTATCTGGTATCTTAGGTGCGCCCATAAGGCGGTGTAATAAATATCTATTTAGCAATAGATTAGGTTAGAGTTCTATGAAAATAAGACCTACTGTCATCCGACTTATCCCAGAGGGAAACCCGAGGGGGAGTGTAGCATGTCGGAGAAGCCATAAGTCAGCCAACTGCCACGCTGCGACTGAATGGCAAGACAGAAAGACGGACATGAGGATGAAGCCTGAATTGGTTGAACAACAATCCAGTGGCACACACCAGAGCTGTGGCGGAAGGCAGTTACTAACGCCACATCGCATGTACCCCAACAAGTGCTCAGATTGTTTGGGGCGAAGAACTGACTGCGACACGTCTGCGATAAGCAGATTAACGGACGAACGTTGCATCCGACAGTCTGTCATGCTTGTTATTACACCCGCTAAATGGGGATTGCCTAAACCGAAACGCCGAAAGGCTATAGAAGTCGTTCTTGAATATTCGGCATGGCAACGGAGCTTCCATAGTAGTCCGAGCAGGGTAATGCCCTGCACATGGCGAAGGGAAGCAGTTATATAATCAATATAATCAAAGGAAAATGTGAGAGACATTATGAGAAATCCAAAGAATGTATTGAACAACTTAGTGAAACACAGCAATGTATCGGGCTATAAGTTCGAACGGTTGTATCGTATTCTATTCAATGAACAGATGTTCTATACCGCCTACCAACGAATCTATGCCAAACAGGGCAATATGACCGCTGGAACAGACGGCAAGACAGTTGACGAAATGAGTATTCAGAGAATAGAAAATCTAATCTCCAAGCTTAGAGACGAAAGTTACAAACCCAACCCAGCCAAAAGGGTCTATATCCCTAAGAAGAACGGAAAGAAACGCCCGTTGGGTATCCCGTCTTTTGAAGACAAGTTGGTGCAGGAAGTGGTACACATGATACTGGAAGCCATATACGAGGGAAGTTTTGAGAATACCTCACATGGCTTCAGACCTCGTAGAAGTTGCCAGACTGCATTAAACCAAATTCAAGATACGTTTCTCGGAACAAAATGGTTTATAGAGGGGGATATAAAAGGCTTCTTCGACAACATAGACCATAATGTTCTGATTGGCATACTCAAGGAACGCATAGCGGACGAGAGGTTCATAAGGCTCATCCGTAAATTTCTGAACGCTGGGTATATTGAAAATTGGAAATACAGACACACGTACAGTGGAACTCCGCAAGGCGGCATCATTAGTCCCATACTGGCTAATATTTACCTTGACAAGTTCGACAAGTACATGGAGGAATACGCCCAATCTTTCAATAAAGGCGCAAGCAGAAGATTGGATAAGGATTACCGTCGGATTAAAGACCGTAAGAACAAGCTGGAAAAGAAACTGAAATCCGAAACCGATACAAAGGTACGGAAAGACCTTATTGATAAAATCAAAGGGTATTACCGACAGATGCAACAAATGCCTTGTGTCATGGAAATGGATGAAGAGTACAGACGGTTGAAATATGTCAGATACGCAGACGACTTCTTGATTGGGGTTGTCGGCAGCCATGAAGAATGTGGGCAAATCAAAGCGAATATCACGCAATTCATGAAAGATAAGCTAAAACTTGAACTGTCGGCAGAGAAAACGCTTATAACCCATGCACAAGAAAAAGCTAAATTTCTGGGATATGAAATAACCGTACGCAACTCCAAAGCCACCAAGAGAGATAAGAATGGAGTGCTCAAAAGAATGTTCAACCGCAAGGTTGTACTTCTACTCCCGAGAGAGGTGGTCAAGAACAAGTTGATTGACTACAAAGCCATGAGGGTTATACAAACCAATGGCAAGGAGGATTGGAAGCCAAAGGCACGCAGTTATATGATGAACTGCAAACCGGAGGATATTGTAGCCCAATTCAATAAGGAGATAAGAGGATTCTACAATTATTACTCGATAGCGAACAATGTATCTACTCTTTGCAAAAGGTTCGGTTATATTATGGAATACAGTATGTACAAAAGCATCGCCAAAAAGCAAAGCAGCAGTGTACGGAAGATTAAAAAGAAATACTCGAAAGACAAAGACTTTGTAATCAGTTACACGGATGCAAAAGGGCAATGCAAATGCCGTGTGTTCTATAATGAGGGTTTCAAGAGAAAAGACGCTCAATGTGATGCTAAATGCGACATAATTCCAAACACCAATTTTCTGCCAGCCTCAAGTCTTGTTGAGAGACTAAAGGCGGAACAGTGCGAGGTATGCGGAGCGCATGGCAAAACGGTGATGCACCATGTTCGTGCCTTGAAAGACTTGACAGGCAAGAACGAATGGGAGCGCATCATGCTCAAAATGCACCGCAAAACATTGGCAGTCTGTCCAGAATGTAATGCTAAAATACATGGCAATGTATAACACTAAGTTGAATTATAACGGAGAGCCGTGTACATGGAGACATGTAAGCACGGTTCGGGGGCAGGCTCTCGGAAACCTACCGCAGAAATGCGGCAAGGCGCCGAGTGCCGAGCCTACAATCTATAAGGACGGAAAGTATTGTACTTTCCCGCATACGATTGAGTTCCTGAACAAACCGTATGCGGATATCTTTACGATTCTGACATCTTATCCTTCGTTGGAGAACTACCTTTCGCCCTTTATGGACGCATGGAAAGGTGGAGCTCAAGATCAGCTCCAAGGCCAGATAGCTAGTGCAAAAATTCCGCTTTCGAGAATGATTTCTCCGCAGCTCTATTGGGTGATGACGGGCGATGATTTTACCCTTGACTTGAACAATCCCAATGAGCCGAAGATACTCTGCGTAGGCAACAATCCCGACCGCCAGAATATCTACTCTGCGGCACTTGGTCTATACAACAGCCGTATCGTGAAGTTGGTGAACAAGAAGGGTCAGTTGAAGAGTTCCATCATCATTGATGAGTTGCCGACCATCTATTTCCGTGGCATCGACAACCTCATTGCCACAGCACGAAGCAACAAGGTAGCGGTATGTCTCGGTTTTCAGGACTACTCGCAGTTGGCTCGTGACTATGGCGACAAGGAGGCAAAGGTTATCCAAAATACGGTGGGTAATATCTTCAGCGGACAGGTGGTTGGCGAGACTGCAAAGAACCTATCGGAGCGTTTCGGCAAGATACTCCAGCAGCGTCAGTCGGTATCTATCAACCGTCAGGACACATCTACCTCCATTAATACGCAGTTGGACTTCCTTATACCTGCCTCGAAGATTTCCAACCTCTCGCAAGGCACATTTGTGGGTAGCGTGGCGGATAACTTCGGTGAGGAGATTGACCAGAAGATTTTCCACTCACGCATCATCGTGGATAGTGCAAAGGTAAGTGCCGAGACAAAGACATACAAGAAGATTCCTATCGTCAATGAGTTTAAGGACGAGAACGGCAACGACATCATGCAGGAGCAGATAGAGCGTAACTATTCCCGTATCAAAGATGAGGTTGAGCAGATTGTTCAAGATGAAATGGAACGAATCAAGGCTGATCCTGAATTGCGTAAACGATTGTTGCCGGACGAGAAGGACGAAGAGGATAACGATTAGAATCTGTATCCTATTTCTTACCGCAAAGGTTGTTCCGTGCCTTTCGGATTGAGCAAGGTCAAGCCCTGTGGGTGTCGTGGAAAAATCATCCTCGCCCCACGGGGCTTGCGGTATTTTTCCCGCCAACCTTGCACAATCCTGCCCAGAACAGTCAAGGCGGTAAAGAAATAGAATACAGTGCTTCGCCTGTAATATGTATAACTTAAATAATGATAGCCGATGATTATAATGACATTATCAGAGTATCTCCGCAAACCAAAGGATTATCGTGGAGAATGGACTACCGAAAGATGGGATATTCCCAACTGGGAAGAAGAACGTAAGAAGTATATGGGTAAGCGTACATTGATGACAAACATTGATGGTGCTACCTGCTTGGTTGTCGAAGGTCTCAGCCTTGAGATTATTGATGACACCGATTGGAAGAAACCCGATGCAGTCAGAAAAGAGATTAGTCGCCAATGTTTGAAGTTCTTTACAGAGCGAGGCATTGAGCCTCACTATGCCGATTGCCTTATCCGCTATAAGGACAACTGCGATACAGTTGAAGTGCGTATCGCCATCGGAATGGATTCCGATACCGAGAAGGATGATGACATTTTCTTCTATTGCGACACGCTGGAAGATATGAAGTCACTTGCAGAAATCGGCAGTGAGGACTTTTACATTGCCGACTGCTACAGCTTTGGAGTATATGAAGATTTATTATAAACCCTAAAATATATCGAGTATGAAGATTTTATGTCAAGAACGTTACGAAAAGGCTGTTGCCTACGCAAAGGAAATCAAAAACGATACCCTACAAAAGTGTATCGACCGTTTGAAGCAGTGGGAGGAAAACCCGAATTGTCCGTGTGAGATTGAACTCTACTATGACTCAGCACCGCACTCATTCGGATTCCGACAGGTATATCCCGATGGCAGAACGGGTATTGTCGGAGGATTGCTCTATCACGGACAGCCCGACCAATCGTTTGCTGTATTGATGAATCCTATTCATGGGTGGACTATACACACATAGATAAATTCAAATCCTTAAATTGATAAAGCCAACTTAGGTCTGTCAAACACAAGCTTAAGTTGGCTTTTCTTATGCGACTGATAGTATATGAGAATACTTGTATTTACTATTTATCATTCTTTTCAGCTATTAATAGAAACTCTTTCAACTCATCATCTGTGTCTATATAAACTTCTTCGTGTATTGGGTCGCTTATTTTATCTGAATTGAATATGCAGTATGTATTACTCTCAGGATTTTCAAAAAAAACATACCCTTCATAATTCTTTTCTTCAAGAATTGATTTGAATAAAATACCATTTTCATAATCAGTCAGTGACTGTCCTAAATATGGTGCATTATAAAAGAAAAACTTGTTAATCTCATCTGCGGCATTTATCCTTTTAATATGATCTGTGGAGAAGATATCAACAATTACAGATTGTAATTCAGAATAAGGCTTATTAGAATGATGATTAACAAATTTATTCTCAATCACATTTGCATCAATACTGACTAGAAAACTTATAATGTTCGAACATTCAATCAATCCGCTATCAAGGTCCAAAAGATTTAACTCATTTACCACTTCACAATATGTAATTGTTCCGCTGTTATAGATGTTTCCTTTTTTATTTTGATTATATATTGCTTGAGCTAGAGTTTTTTTTGCTGTAGTCTTTTTATCATAAAAGAAAAAGGCTCCAATCGCATTTTTCTTTCCAAATTCACAACCAATATATTCAGGATTTTCGTATTCAGTTGACCAATCTACACTTAAGTCCGTTCCAAGATCATATCTGCAAAGTCTATCACCTGGCTCTAAAATTATACTATTCTTCTCTTTTCTCATAACCATTGCCAATCTCTATAAATTATGCGTAAACCGACATCGTGGGTAATTGGAACAGCCCAAGAATCTTCCGTATTGGGGGCGTCAGCTGAACTGTGTCAAGGCTGTTAGATAAATAGGAATTCACAATTCTGATATACTTCAGATGTAGGTTGCCGTTTCTAAAGCAATATAAAGTTTGTTTAAACTATGGTTGGCATTGTTCAAGCCTTTGGCTTCATATCCATTTGTATCCAAAATGTCACCTGCTTCAAAAAAAGCATACAACTTCAAATTGTAGAAGTCGCACACAGATTGAACTCCAGCCAATTCCATTTCTACAGCGATGCACCCTTCTTCCATACGTTTGCGTACAAGTCCTTTTGTTTCTCTGATCATCGAATCTGTCGTCCATATTTTACCTGTAATATATGGTACAGATAATTTGTCGAAAATTATGGAAAGTTCCTTGCTTGCGGCTATATCAATATAGTCGGATGGTGCTGCAAAATAATATGAACACCCGTCCCCTCTGTAACTTTGTGTCGGTATGATAAATCTACCTTGTGTGGTTGTACGGTCAAGACTGCCACAGGAACCGAACATAATGAACTTTGATGCTCCAGTTAGCCAGCTTGCAAGATGACATTGAGAGGATGCTACTGCTGAACCTATTCCTGACAGGTAGAAAGTTATCGTAACTCCTTTATAAGTTGTTTTATAGATATGCGTGTCGCCATTGCAAGCCGACATAGTTGCAATAATTTCAGATTCGTAGGAATCAAGTAAATGCCGATGAATTTCCTTCGAGAATATTATCAGGCATATATCTGCAAAATCTCCACGTCTGCCGTAGAAATCAAACAGATTGATCATTGGTTCAGTTTCAATATCATAACTATCAGTAATCATAGCATATTGAATCAGATGTGAGTTTTATATTGCTCCGGTATCTCAAGATTGAAAGTTCTGCATAACAACAGAACGTCGTGGACATCATTTTCATCGTATTCATATCCAAGATGGAACTGTACCTGTGCCTCCGGGTTTATGCAGGACACCTCAATATTCCCGATTTTTCCTTTACCTGAGAAAGTTTCGCTTGGGAAAGTGTATCCGTCATATAGAATTCCATCTTCGACATATTCGAAACAATGCAGATCGATTATTCTTCCGTTGTCATCTTTCCAGACAGTATGGCTATCGGTCGTATAGTCCATTACAACTTCTCTGTATCCCTTCCAGGTAATCACGGATATAGCCTTACCGTAGTCTTTCTTCTCTACGAACAGATCGATGTCGTTATGTATTCTTGTTTCTCTGCCTATAAGTGCATCGACACCCCAACCGCCGTCCAAAAATACCTTTACAGATGCGTCAGACAGCATTTCAAGAATCTCACATACATCAAAACAAGTTACCATAAAATTCGAATTTAGCGAATTAAGTATTCCATCAATTGGGCAAGAAAGGGCGGTTCCTCCATAACGACATTAGAGAGGAGAATGATTGCCACTTTATCCTTAAAATTCAACCTTTGCCAATGTCTCAATCCTGGCAATCCTCCATCATGTCCAAACCAACCATTATCGAACTGCCATAAACCACATCCATAAGGATTTGGGTTAAAATTCAGACATTCTTTCCAACTGTTAACAGACAATATATCGGCATTTAGTATAGCCTTGCACCAAAGTCCTAAATCTGTTAGCGAAGAAACAACGCTGCTATCACCACTATCCATGGAAGGTCTGCCACAGGAAAAAATTATATCATCATGTTTGACATATCCACAAGCATCTGCGTCACGCCCATTCATGTGTGTATATTTCAACCCAAAGAGCATAAATATATCACTCATTACATCTGAAAAAGACTTGTTGGATACTATTTCCAAAATGTAACCAAGTAAAAAATAATTGGTATTGCTGTATCTGCCATCTGAACCTGGCTTAAAATACAACGGTAATTCACCAATTAGGTCAAAGCATTCTGAAAGACTAACAGGGCGACATTCAGAAACAATGCATTTATTAAACTCGATAACATCTGTTGGTGCTATTCCGTGCTCTGATTCATATTTTTGGATTGCGTCAGGGATAATTCTATCACTGATATAATCGGGAATACCACTTGAATGATGTAACAGATGACAAATTGTAATATTCTTTCCTTGGGGATATTGAGGAAAGTACTGGTCGATTGTATCATCTAAAGAAAGTTTTCCCAGTTCTATCTGAAGGAAAATGGCTGCTGCGACAAATTGCTTAGACAGCGAAGCTAATGTAATTGTAGTATGTGATGTGAAGGGAGTGTTTGTGCTATGGTCAGCATTACCTTGACAATATTCAAAAACAACTTGACCGTCTTTAAGAACAAGCACTCCACCTTGAAAATCTCTTGGGATAATATTTTCAAATGATTTCATAAAGATTTCTCCATCAAATTCCGATTTTTCGGTGCAAATATAAGAAATATACAACAAATTGTATCTATCTTCGAACTCGTTCTGTCTTATTGGGTTTCTAAACTTATGCTGTTCACTTGACCAGCCCCAGAATCTCTTTTTACCAAGCAAACTCTGTTTCCACTCTTCCGAGTTCTCATGTCCGAATATCCAACCTTTATAATTTTTCGTTTCGATTACAAAGATGCCGTATGGAGAAACTACGATGTGGTCTATCTGAGTTGTTCCATAGTGAGTCGGCAATAATATATCATTAAGCGTAATGTACTCCTTCGAGAGCCAATCCAGCTTTCGAGCCACACGCTTTTCCCCGAATTTGCCTATATTCTTGTGCGAAGACATCCAAATCTTAAATGCCACAAGTAGGACAAATATGCAGATGATTATTATTGAACTCATTATATTATGCTTTATACTCTGCAAAGTTACTCCGTTTTTTACGAATGAAAGACAGAATAAGCTACAAAAAGTATATATGAGCGTGAAAATCCCGCTTCACTCGCCAAGTCCCTTCAAGAAGTTAACTCGGAGGGACAATACCTCCACGTTCGAGCCGAGGGTTTTCGGGCAAAAAATTCTCTGCGATAATTTTTCACCCGAAAAAACGCTCCGGTATCGCCGTCCGAGTTGAGACAGAGGTTGGGACTTAGCAAGCGAAGCGACCTACGACGCATAGTACAACAGGTCAAAATCCATTGCGGTAAGATATGCCGCATCTCTATTCTCAACCTGACTGCCATATCTATATTCTATTATAAGGTCTATCAACCACCGCCATCTTTTTAGTGCCCGATTTTTTAAGTGGGGACAAAAGCAGCTCAGCTCTCAACTCTGCATATTACAAAAGTTATTTCTTTTCGGTCATACCACAGCTTTTTCTCGCACATTTTTTTGCCTTCGTTTTTCGCTCCTTCCGACCTCGTTTCGTTGCGGAGCGTTTTCCCTCTTTTCACCCTTGTTTTGCCCCTTTTTGTGTCTTTGCTTTCCTGCCTGCTATGACAAGTGATGACACCTTATGACTTGTATAGTCTAATGGCTTAAATGTCAATGTTTTATCAAATTTTGCTATATATATTTGCGGTGACAACATTAGTTATTAACGCTAAAAACTCACAGTTATGGCAAAGAAAAATGTAAGGGATGACCCCTCAAAAACACAAGTCACCGAGAACCCGCAGATGAGCGATATCGTGCTGGTTTTAGACAAGATGGAACTGCTCATTCAAGCAGTATCCGAAATCAACAAGAACGGCAAGTATTCCACCGTGCCGGCAGACAAAGAGCATCAGAACTCCTTTCTCAAGATTGACCGCTATGCGACCTTCTTTGAGAACTTCCTCAAGAACTTCTGGAGTCAGCTGAAAGACCCTACACACTTTGGTCTATTTACGATGAAGGAAGAGGAGTTCGACAAGCCCGAAGTCAAGCAGGCCATCGAAGACCTTGCCGAAGGTAAGAAAACAAAAGCAGTGGAAGAGTTTCTCAAAAAGTATGAGATAACCCCAAAAAATCAAACAGAACAAAGTATTAACAATCAAAATTCAGAAGCAATGGCAAAGAAAAATCAAACCCAGCAGCCCGTCGTTGAAGCTAACGACCAGCAGCAGAACAATCAGTATCGTTACAACGAGTCGATGATCAACTGGGACCAGTTGAAGAACTTCGGACTCTCGCGTGAGTATCTTCAGGAGCGAGGACTCCTTGACTCGATGCTCAAAGGCTACAAGACCAACCAGCTTGTACCTATCAACCTGAACTTCGGCTCTGCCGTACTGCGTACCGATGCACGCCTGTCGTTGCAGCAGTCCAACACTGGAGAGGTGGTACTCGCCATCCACGGTATCCGCAAGCAACCCGAATTGGAGCGTCCTTACTTCGGACATATCTTCTCGGAAGAGGACAAGAAGAACCTGCTCGAAACAGGCAATATGGGACGAGTGGTGGAACTCAAAGGCCGTAACGGAGAGTATATCCCATCGTTCATCAGCCTTGACAAGATGACCAACGAGGTGGTGGCCATGCGTGCCGAGAATGTCTATATCCCTAACGAGATTAAGGGCGTTCAGCTCACCGACCAGGAGAAGAACGACCTGCGTGAGGGCAAGAAGGTCTATATCGAGGGTATGACAGCCAAGTCAGGCAATGAGTTCAACGCCCACATTCAGGTGAGTGCCGAGCGCAGAGGCATCGACTTCATCTTCGAGAACGACCGCATCTTCAACCGCACCGCCCTCGGTGGTGTGGAGCTTACCAAGCAGCAGATTGAAGACCTCAATGCAGGCAAGGCAATTTTCGTGGAGGATATGCAGCGTAAGGATGGCGAACTCTTCTCATCGTATGTGAAACTCGATGAGGCGACTGGCAGACCTAACTACACACGCTACAATCCCGACTCGCCCGAGGGTGCAAGAGAAATCTACATCCCGAAGGAAATCGGTGGCGTGAAGCTGACAGCCGAGGAGCAGAAAGACCTGCGTGAGGGACGAGCCATCTTCCTCAATGATATGGTGAACAACCGTGGCGAGGAGTTCTCCTCGTTCATCAAGGCAGACCTTGAGACGGGACGACTGATGTACTCTCGCACTCCCGATGGCTTTGAGGAGCGTGCCAAGTTCGAGATTCCGAAGGAGATCTTCGGTGCCAAGCTCTCCGGTCAGCAGCGTGCCGATCTTCAGAGCGGCAAGTCGGTACTCGTGGAGGGCATGAAGGGCTTCGATGGCAAGAGCATTTCGCAGTATGTCAAGCTGAACTCCAACCAAAACAAGCTCGACTTCTATAACGAGAATCCCGACCGTAACCGTAACGCCTCACAGCGTAATGTGGTAGCCGAGAAGCAGGAGAAGCGTCAGTCAAAGGGACAGAGCATCTAATCCGTAGTCGGACAAGTCAAATCAATGTATAACTCTAAAATGAATTTTAAGATGAACGATAAGAATAAAGCACCTTTCAAGGTGGAAGATGTAAACTGGGACGAACTATCAGGTATCGGTATCCTCAAGGATGAACTCGAACAGGCAGGTGAGCTTGAGACACTGCTCCGAGGCGAGAAGACAGGTGTCGTATCGCTGAGCCTCGTACTTCTGGGTGTAGATGTGGTGATGGATGCCACTTTGCAGCTTGTACGCAAAAACGACTCTCCACTGCTCGAAATCATCGGTATCAACCCCACGCAGTAACACGATTCCATTACTAACCTGACAGCCGTTTCCCGCACCGTAATCGGGACGGGAGACGGCTTCTTTAATTCCAAGAATATTATGATAGCAATTATAGCAGAAAAGCCGAGCGTAGGTCAGGACATCGCCCGCGTTATCGGTGCAACAGAGAAGAAGGATGGCTACATGGCAGGCAACGGGTATCTTGTAACCTGGGCATTGGGACACCTCGTTTCCCTCGCTATGCCATCGGCATACGGATACGGTAAGGCTTCACATGAGGATTTGCCTATGCTCCCCGAAGCGTTCCAGCTTGTGGTAAGACAGATCAAGACTGACAGAGGTATGGTAACGGACATCGGTGCCGCCAAGCAGCTCAAGGTTATTGACGAGGTGTTCAGCAAATGCGACAGCATCATCGTGGCTACGGATGCAGGGCGTGAGGGAGAGCTTATCTTCCGATACATCTACCACTACCTCGGATATACCAAGCCCTTCAAGCGTCTTTGGATCTCCTCACTCACGGACGAGGCTATCCGTGCAGGTATGAGCAACCTCAAGGCTGGCGAGGCTTACGATAGTCTCTACCACGCTGCCGACTGCCGTGCCAAGGCTGATTGGCTCGTGGGTATGAATGCCAGCCGTGCATTGGCTTTGGCTTCGGGTATGCCGAACAACTCCCTCGGACGAGTGCAGACTCCTACGTTGGCGATGATATGCAGTCGCTACAAGGAGAACCGTGATTTTGTTTCTACACCTTATTGGCAACTGCATATCACACTTGAACGCTTGGGCGAGTTCCGTCAGTTCGCACATATTGAGGACTTCAAGAGCAAGGAGCAGGCAGAGGCGGCACACGCACGATTCTCGCCCGACTCAACGGCACTCATCACGAAGGTGGAGCGCAAGCGTACCTACCAGCAGGCACCGCTACTGTACGACCTTACCACATTGCAGAAGGACTGCAACACGCATCACGATATGAGTGCGGAGAAAACCCTTTCTGTGGCGCAGACTCTCTATGAGAAGAAGTATATCTCATATCCGAGAACAGGTAGCAGATATATCTCGCACGATTTGATGGAGCAGGTCTATGATTCCCTTTGGAAGATTGCCACTATGCCGGAGTTCAAGGAGTATGGCAAGCGTTTCGACTTCGAGCATCTGAATATGCGTAGTGTAGATGATGACAAGGTGACGGATCACCACGCACTCATCATCACAGGCGTAGAGCCTGAGGAGTTGAACGCCCACGAGCAGATTGTCTATACAATGATTGCAGGGCGTATGCTTGAAGCGTTCTCGCCACGCTGCGAAAAGGAGTCATTGGTAATGGAGGCGACAGCAGAGGATATGAAGTTCCGTTCACGCTCTACCACCATCGTCAATCCGGGCTGGCGTGCAATCTTTGCCCGTAAGGAGGATGCCGAGAAGGACGAGACCGAAGCCAACAAGGGTACGGCACGCTTTGCCGAGGGTGAGCAGATACCCGTTACGGGCTATGGCACGGCACAGCGAAAGACAATTCCGAAACCTCTCTACACCGAAGCGACACTCCTTGCCGCTATGGAGACTTGCGGCAGGAACATCACCGATGAGAAGGCTAAGGAGGCAATGAAAGAGCTGGGTATCGGAACACCTGCCACGCGAGCCGCCATCATCACGACACTCTTCAAGCGCGACTATATCGAGCGTTCAGGCAAGTCGCTTGTACCTACCGAGAAGGGACTCTACATCTACGAGGCGGTAAAGGATATGCAGGTTGCCAACGTGGAGCTGACAGGCAGTTGGGAGAAAACACTCCTACAAATAGAGCAGCATACTTTGGAGACACGCTCCTTTATGCACTCCATCGAGAGTTTTACCTCGCAGGTTACACGCGAGGTACTCGGACTGAAGTTCCCTGCACCCAAACAGCGTACCATTCCTTGCCCCAAATGCGGTACAGGCAAAGTGATGATACGCCCGAAGGTCGCCAAGTGAGACAATCCGGATTGCGGTCTGCTTGTATTCCGCAAGGTACTGAACAAGGAGCTTAACGAGCAGCATCTGGAGCAGTTGTTTTCATCGGGAGCGACCAAGCTGATCAAGGGATTCAAGGGCAAGAAAGGCAACTCCTTCGATGCCGCCGTAGCCTTTGACGATGAGTTCAATGTAACGCTGGCATTCCCAGAAAAGAAGAGAGGTAAGAAAAGATGATGTCAGTCATCCCGATTCGTAGGCAAAGGTAGTGAACCGCCCTCATTCCACCCCGCAAGGTCGTGCCGCAGGCGGTTTCGGCAAAAATCATCCTCGCACAGCTGCGGTATTTTTACCGAAAACCTTGCAGGTGGAGGCGTTTCACATCCAAGCCCACGAAATCGGGAACGACTGTTCCCACTAAATAATATAGGATATGAAAACAAATGACCCGACCGTAAGAAAGAGAATGAAGTGGATAGGTATGATACTATTAGCCGTAGTAGCGGCATTAGGTTTCAGTTATCTCTATACACGAGGTGTATCACCCGTATGGGCTGCGGTAGCCATCGTATGCTTCCCTGGCTTCTTCCGATTCATATACAAGATTGCCTGCATCGTAATGGCAGCACTGATACTCTTTGCCATACTAAGTTTCTTGGTCTTCTAACTCTTAAAGCAATGAAAAGGTCTTGTCATCGACTTACATCATATAAGCAGTCATATTGCAATATGGGTTGTGGGAGCTGTCCTTCTCGGACGGCTCTTTTTGTAGGCGGACGATTCAAGTATGAGGATAAGAATGAAGAAAGGGATAGAGAAAATACCAGCCATTGGCAAACCGATGAACTACAGGGCAAAGTTGGCCAATGCTTCTTATCGGACAGCAAGGTCGGGCCACAGGTGGTTTCGGAGAAAATCATCCTCGCCGTGCTGCGGTATTTTCCCCGAAAACCTTGCCTTACCGGAAGCATTAGCCGTAACGCCCTCGTAGTTCAACGGACTGCCAAAGTCCGAGTATTAACCATATAATAAAAGATAAAGCTATGAATCAAGCAATCATCGCAAGTGTACCGATGGCACCGATGCAGATGCCTGTGGTACGTAGAAGAAGAGTAAAGGTCGCAGAACCTGAAATCAAGTTGCCGCCAAGAGGTTCACGAGGTCCGGTACATATATCGGAGCTGCTCAATCCCATTCTGGAGATAAGCAAGCACCCTGACCGTAACAGACTGCTTGCAGAGTTCTTCAACCAGTGAACATCACAAGAAAATAATTCAGTATTAACATTAAATCATAAAGTTATGTTTTTCACATCAATTTCACAGATGATGACCGAGAGCGTAGATCTTACGCTCGTCATCCGCAAAGCGAACGGACAACTTACTGTATCAACACTGCCGAAGGCCAACGGACTCAAAGATGAGGCTGCAAACCACATCATCCCGCTGACACTAACGGGCACTCCCGAAGAGATGGATGCAGAGTTCCTGCAACACATCATGCAGCCTATACGCAAGGCTACGGGACTTATCTCCAATTTGATGGAGTTCGAGAAGCAGGCAGACAAGGCCGCTGCCAACAGCAAGGCGGCAAAGGATGCCAAGGCTAAGGAGACCAAAGAGGAGAAGGAGAAGCGTGAGAAGTACGAGAAGCATATGAAGAAGGCAGAGGAGCTGATCACTGCCAAGAATCATAAGGATGCCATTACCGCACTCCAGCAGGCTCGTATGTATGCCACTGCCGACAAGCAGAAGGAGATAGATGAGAAGATTGCCGCACAGAAGAAGGCGATGAACCAAGGCTCACTCTTCGAGATGATGGAAGAGACTCCTGCACCTGCTCCACAAGTGGCACAACCGCAGAATGTAGCACCGCAACCTGCACAGCAGACTATCCAGCCGCAGGCAGCACCACGACAGATGCCGCCACAGCCACAACAGACGGTAATGCGTCCCGTGCAACAGCCGATACAGCGACCTGTTCAGCAACCTCCACAGCCTCAGTATGGCGGGCAGCCTATGTTCTCCGCACCACAAGGCGGTTATCCACCTCAAAATGCAGGACAGCAGCATCCTCACTATCCACAGGGTGAGATTCCGATGTTCCCACATCATGAGGAGCCTCCTATGCCTGAAGAGTTACAGCAGGCATATATGCACGAAGGCCCTGCATATCGCCCCGAGGATTATGAGGAATATCCCGACTTCCCTCAGTCAATGTTAGAAAATCATTATTCACAGGCATACGCCCAAACAGTTTAAGATTATGGCACTTTTAAGAAACGAAATGCAGCGATCATTCACCTTCAAGAAAGGTACAGAGATGATTACACTTCCTGATCCTAATCCGAACGACTCTCCGGAGAGTGTTATGAGCTTCTACTCGAACATCTATCCGGAACTGACCACGGCAACCGTACACGGCCCGACCATCAAGGATGACAAGGCTGTATATGAGTTCAAGACAACCATCGGAACAAAAGGATGATAACTATGAGTAAGGACACTAAAAAGAAGAAGTCATGCAGACCATTGGACGAACATCAGTCGGAACAGCTCGCAAGGATGATAATCGCATCGACCAAGCGGGAGGTACGATACGGTGTGACAAGAGTAGAGAGAGTTACGGCGCCAACGGGTGCCGTAATTCTTTTCTAAAGACACCTATTCTTCCCATAGCGCCACAGACTATTATGAGGGAGAGCTATTGTGGAAACAGTTATAACCTAATCACGCAGGAGAATTACGAATACCTGCGTGATTCTTATTTCCGCTATGCCGAACTGATGAATGTAAAGGCGGAGCATACGCCCGGCAGAACTATCGGTGAAGGTATCGTCAATCTCTACAATGAGATGAACGACCTCGTAAATAAAAGCGGCATGTATCTCAACCTTGAGGATGACAATGGCTGTCTATACTTTAATGTGTGGAACACACATACTTGGGGTGAGTACACACTGTACTACTTCCCTGTAAAGTTTGTGGAGGAACTGAATCCTACACTCAGACGCATTGTCATCACATTCTATCATAATTTTATGAAGGAGAACGGTATAACCACTATCAACGATGAGGAAGATATGGACTGGGCTATTGATATGCTGACTGAAGGCTGCTATGAGGATGAAGATGCCAAAGAGAGGCGAGCAAGGGAAAAGCTCGTGAAATCATACAAGGATGGTAGAGCATATAAGCTCCTTGATAGGGTGTGGCGAAAGTCCTACTACAAGAACCTGCCGAAAGCCATAGAAGAATATGAGTGTAAGAATGGCTTTGAACAAGGCCTTATCGAACTGCTGAGAAGAGGACTTGAGTTCATAAAGACGGATAAAGCCATCATGTACTATGGCTATGACCCGTTCTATGACGAGGAACCCGATTATCTGCCGATGACACTCGAACAGCAGATAAGGGTTGTCTATGACAGCGATGATATAATGACGGAACACCTTATCGACTTCTATAATTCCTCCCGTCAGGAGTCATACGATATTATTCCTGCATCGACCTTTGCCGTCTCTCCAAAGACCGACAAGGTTTTTACACTTGAAGATACCTATCCCGAAAGGTTCTTCAAGTGGGCAGATGATTTTATTCACTACATACGATAATCACTATGGATACCAATAAACTTACCAAACAGATAAATACAATGCTGCGCCCCCGTGCGGCACTGATTGCATACTCCACAGACGGTGGAGATACATACTTCCTTGAAGTAAGGAGCATAGACAATGAGGGAGCCATGAGCGAAGGACGTCCCGTAACAGTAGACTTCATCAACGAACTCATCAAGGGATATTCCGAAAGACACAGCAGCACTCCGCATGGTCGCATCCCAACAAATATGCTATGGAGTGATACCCGTAAGGGCTACGAGAAATACATCTGGTACAACCCGCCACAAAAGCGTATGATGTTCTTCAAGGAGTCGCTACATATTGAAAATGCCGAGTACAACCTGCCCGGTGTCATCTATGAGGTGCGCGATGAACGTATGAATATCTACGCATACATAGACAAGGAACTGAAGCCCGAAACGGAACTCTATGCTACTCCGTTCTTCAATGTCACGGGGTCAAGCGTCTGTCTCGGATCTGCCAAGATTGACAAGCCAACAGAGATTACCTACGACAAATTACTTGAGTACTGGGAGAAGATGTTCTGGCTCACGGAGTTCTCACACCTCGGAGGTAACGGAAATCCCACAAAGAGCAACCTTGTTCTTGTAACAAAGGCAGCAAAGGATGCTCCCTTCAACCTCGAAGAATTAAAGCCTCTAAAGAATTTGAAACTTAAAGATATACTACGATGAAAAGAGTACATTATACCGACAGCTATCTGCTCAATCCACAACACCCCGTAACGGTAAACCTTATAGGTGGTGGAGGTACAGGCTCGCAAGTATTGACAAACCTTGCACGATTGGATGTAACACTTCGTGCCCTCGGACATCCGGGACTATTCGTAACACTATACGACCCCGACATTGTTACCGAAGCCAATATCGGAAGGCAACTCTTTGGATATTCCGACTTGGGGCTGAATAAGGCGAATTGCCTGATAACACGCATCAACAACTTCTTCGGAAATGACTGGAAGGCAGTGCCGGCACTCTATCCCTCCAATATGAAAGATGCTCGACAGGAACATCTTTCCAATATCACCATCACCTGTACGGACAATATAAAGTCGAGAATAGACCTCTGGAATGTACTAAAAGCATTGCCACAGTACAATTATACAAACTATCAGACACCTCTGTATTGGCTTGACTTCGGCAATACGCAAACATCGGGACAGGTCGTATTGGGCAGTATCCCAAAGAAGATAAAGCAACCCACCTCACAAATTTACCAGACCGTACCGTCATTAAAGGTCATTACCAAACTTGTGAAGTATGCCCGAATCAAGGAAGAGGACTCCGGTCCGAGCTGTTCACTTGCCGAGGCATTGGAGAAGCAGGACTTGTTCATCAACTCCACATTGGCTCAACTTGGCTGCAATATCCTCTGGAAGATGTTCCGACATGGTATGATAGAGCATCACGGGCTTTATCTTAACCTCGCAACAATGAAGGTCAATCCGATAATGGTATAGTCAACAGATAGCTGTCATATTCACACAGATATGATGGCTTTTTTTATGCTATCGCCCCATTTTGTTACAATATCGTCACAAATTTTAGCGTTCTATCTATTAAAATGCCCTTAAGATGTTATTAAAAAATAATAAAGCTATATAGATTTTTAGCATTATTAGTAATTTTGTGGCCAAGGCATATATGATAAACAGATCGGACTAACCCGATTCTTAACATAGGACGCAATGAAGATTCAAAGGAAGTTAGCCATAGGCTATACTATTATTGTCGCCCTAATTGGTGGTATCGTATATACGTACCTGCACGAGTGGCGGCAAATGGTATTGTTGGAGCGTGAAGTGAAAGAGATTCACGAACTCCGGCAAAGTGTACACGAGGCATACGTGCATATGCTCGACCTTACGATGTTCGGTGAGACAATCCTTGAATGGGAGGAGGCAGACACCGCACTCTATCGTGTCAAGAGGTTAAAGGTCGACAGCATTCTCTGCGAGTTCAAGAACTTCTATTCGGGTGAACGAATAGATAGTCTGCGGCATCTGATGGCAGAGAAAGAAATCCAACTATTCAATATCTCCCAGTTGTTTGAACAACAAGTGGAACTCGGCGAAGAACTTGCCGAGCGTGTCCCCGTCATCGCTTATGAGAGTACACAGGAGCCACCTAAGAAGAAAGGCGGTTTCTTGGGACTATTCAAGAAAAAGGAGAAGACTCCGCCTCAATCCACAACTTCTACGAAACTTTACACCCTCAATAGGGATGTCATCAGGAAACAATCCGAGCAGAGCCGGAGATTATCGGAAACGGCAGACAGTCTGGCACAGCGTAATCTCAACATCAACCTGAAACTGAAAAATTTCATCACGGTATTGGATGAGCGTGTTACAGTCGACCTTCAGGAGCGTGAAGAACAGATCATCAAAACCCGTGAACTGACAAAAGTATGGTTGGGAGGTATAACAGCCTTCATCTTCCTTGCTCTGCTGCTCTCATACATCGTAATTATGCGTGACTACGGGCGTAAAGAGCGTGGTCGCCGCAAATTGGAGGCAAGCAACCGCAAAAATGCCGAGTTGCTTGAAATGCATAACAAGATCATCATGACCATATCGCACGATATTCGTGGCCCGCTCAACGGTATCAGCGGTAACGCAGAGCTGGCTATGGATATGAGGGACAAGAAGAGACGCAACCACAAGCTCAGGAACATTACCATCCTATGCAAGCATGTCCTGCACCTTGTAAATAACCTCCTTGATGTCTATCGTCTGGATGAAGCCAAGGAGACTCCGAATCCCATTCCGTTCCACCTGTCCGAGTCGTTGGAGAGAATAGCCGACAGCGTATCACACCTGATAAAGGAGAAGGGACTGCAATTCAAGCATCGCAACACAAATACAAATGTCACGGTAAAGGGTGATAAGGACAAGATAGAGCGTATCATCAACAATCTCATCACCAATGCTGTCAAATTCACATCCGAGGGAAATGTATGTTTCAAGGCTTCGTATGAGAATGGCTGGCTGACAATGACGGTAAGCGATACGGGAGTCGGCATCTCCGAAGATATGATGAAACGCATATATGTACCATTCGAGCGTGCTACAAATGAGAATAATGCCGATGGCTACGGTCTTGGTCTGCCTATCACCAAAGGTCTTGTCACTCTGCTTGGTGGAACGATTGAGGTGGAGAGCAAGCAAGGTGCAGGAACGATCTTCACTGTTAAATTGCCTCTGCCTGTAACCGATGAGAGTGTGGAAGAGGAAACGGTAGTGGCTGATATCTCGCATCACCTGCCTGGTTGCGTAATCGCCATTGACGATGATGCTTTGCAGTTGGAGGTAATCAAGGAGATGCTGGAGCGTAACGGGGTCTCGTGCAAGACCTGCATCAATGCCAAAGAACTCTTTGAGGAGATGAGAAATAAAGACTACGACCTTGTGCTGACCGACATTCAGATGCCAGACACCAACGGTTACAGAGTCTTGGAATTGTTGCGTAAATCACGCATAGGCAATTCCCGAACCGTACCGGTGGTGGCGATGACCGCCAGAGAGGATGGCGAC
>OGQW01000510.1_pt1 | contig 28608 bp, 20 predicted proteins | sample 1553301 | NCBI WGS metagenome assembly OGQW01 (sample SAMEA2579974, study PRJEB22360) | human gut metagenome
CCACAATGAACAGCTCCCACTTGGAGTTGTGCCAGTGCTGCCCCTTGGTGATTCCAGGACGGCTGATGTTGATGCTCACCTGCCCGCAGTCGGCGGTATGCACCAGTTCCGTGAAAGAGCCACGGTTGTCCACGTTCATCTTCATGGCATACTTGAACTTGTCCGTCGGCAGATAGGTCAGGTACAGGGAATACAACTTCTTAGCAAAGGAACCGTCTGGCATCTTGGGCATCATGAGGGTACTCGGCTGTGCCTTGAACTCTTGCAGCAGATCCACGATTTCTCCCAATGTGACCTTGTGGGTCACGGGGACACAGCAGTAACGACCGTCTGCATTCAGAACCGTTTCCACGCCATCGAATTCGCAGTGCTGCTCCTTGCCTTCCAGCAGGTCGAACATTCCTTCTACAAGATCGTCGATGTACAGCAGCTCCAGCTCGGTGCTACGGTCGTTGACAGTAAAGGACTCGTCATTGGCGACTGCCCAGCAGAAGGTGCTAACGGCGCTATTGTACTTGGGGCGGCTGTGTCCCATCAGGTTGACAAAACGGTAGACGGCAACCTTTGCGCCGGTTTCCTGAGCATACTGGAAGAACAGCTCCTCGCCCGCCTTTTTGCTCCGACCGTACTCGCTGTTGCCGAAACGACCAGCCAGGGTGGCCTGAATGGAGGAGGACAGCATGATGGTTGCCTTGTTGTTGTGCTTTTTCAGGCAGTTCAGCAAATCCGATGCAAAGCCGAAGTTTCCCTTCATGAAGTCTTCCGGGTTTTCCGGGCGATTCACGCCTGCCAGATTGAACACAAAGTCTGCTTTCTGGCAGTACTCGTCCAGTTGCGCCGGGGTGGAATCCAGATCATACTCGTAGATTTCTTCAATATTCAATGCCGGGCGGGTCTTATTCTTCCCATCCCGGATGCTTTTCAGGTTGTTGCACAAGGCAGTTCCCACCATGCCCTTTGCACCAGTGACTAGAATGTTCATCCTTTCACCTCTTTAATGTACTGCGGTGCAGTCCGGAATATCTGCGTTATTCGGCACAGTTGCATTATTGCAGATGGCGCAGTTGCTGCCAATGCGGGTAAAGTTGCCCACAGTGGCACCGGTGCGAACAACGCTGTTGGTGTAAATCAGGGCGTAGTCCCCTACCGCTGCATCACAGTGGATTTCCGTTCCGGCATTCAGCAGGACACCGTTGCCAATGGATGCACCATTCTGGACGCAAGCGTTTTGCAGCACCACACAACCACATCCCAACTTAGCGTATGGACTGATGTAAGCACTCGGTGCAACGATGGTGGGGAACCCATAGCCAAGGGCTTTCGCCTTCTCATACACCTTCGCCCGGAACTGGTTGTTGCCGATGCATACCACCAGCAAGCCATACTCTTTCCGCACCTCCGGCAGATCAGCAAGGCTGCCAACCACCGGAATACCACAGATCTCAGTGCCTACGGGTTGTCCATCGTCTACGAAAGCACAGTCGTATTGGAGCATTGCCTGTTCTGCAACCATGCGTCCGAAGCCGCCTGCACCAACCAGCAGCAGCTTTTCTTTAGACATTGGGGATGCCCTTCAGTGCATTCTGGACATACTCGGTGGTCAGGATCTTCTTGACAGTGCCTTCCACATCCAGACGCTCAGTGTTATGGCTGGTATAGGACTCGTCCGCCATGGTATGTACCTCACCCTTCACTACGAACTTGTCGTAGTTCAGGTCACGGTTGTCAGCAGCAACACGGAAGTAATGACCCATATCCTGGCTGCGCAGACGCTCCTCACGGGTCATCAGGGTCTCGAACAGCTTCTCGCCGTGGCGGGTGCCAATGATGTTCGTACCGGTGTCGCCGAAGAGTTGCTGGACAGCCTTTGCCAGATCACCAATGGTGGAAGCGTCTGCCTTCTGGATGAACAGGTCGCCGGGATTGGCGTGCTGGAAGGCGAACATAACCAGATCCACAGCCTCGTCCAGATTCATCAGGAAGCGGGTCATGTTGGGATCGGTGATGGTGATGGGATTGCCAGCCTTGATCTGGTCGATGAACAGAGGGATGACAGAGCCACGGCTGCACATCACGTTGCCGTAACGGGTGCAGCAGATGGTGGTGCCGCCACGCTCAGCAGCCACACGGGCATTGGCGTAGATGACGTGCTCCATCATGGCCTTGGAGATGCCCATAGCGTTGATGGGGTAGGCTGCTTTATCGGTGGACAGGCAGACGACACGCTTGACACCGGCGTCAATAGCGGCGTGCAGGACGTTATCGGTACCGATGATGTTGGTCTGTACGGCCTGCATGGGGAAGAACTCGCAGGAAGGAACCTGCTTCAGAGCGGCAGCGTGGAAGATGTAGTCAACGCCGGGCATGGCGTCACGGATAGACTGGGGGTTGCGGACATCACCGATGTAGAACTTGACCTTCTTGGCGTTCTCCGGGTGCTTGGCCTGAAGCTCATGGCGCATATCGTCCTGCTTCTTCTCGTCACGGGAGAAAATGCGAATTTCCTTCAGATCAGAATCTAAGAAGTGTTTCAGAACTGTAGAACCAAAAGAACCAGTACCACCAGTAATCATAAGGGTTGCGTTATCAAATGCAGACATTTTTATTTCCTCCTACTTATTCTCTTAGAAATAAGCTTAATCTTTGTAATGATTCTCTCATACATCGGAATCGTACAAAATTTTTTCACAGCCTCGGTGAATGTGCTCTTGCTCAAAAATTCTACGAAATCATCCCTATTAGCTGGAAGCTTTGAAGAGTTATTCAACGGAATGTTTTCGTATGCCGCTCGCATATCAACTTCCTGACATGCTATTTCTGACCGGGCCTCATTCAAGAGCTCTAAACCCTTAGCTGTATGGCAAATAACTAAATCCGTTCCTCGATTATCATCGAAATCATTTAGAAATTCATTTACGTTCCAAAAATCTGCAAGTGTAAGATCACTGCTTCTCCTCACGCCCTTACTTGGGCAATTATAGCAAGAGGGTCGTAAGCACATATCCCTCAAGTAAGCTTTCATCATTGGATTCTCTAAGAATGTACTCATTTCAACTGTTCCGTTTGCGCCCTCAATTTTTACAGAGTACTTTCTCCATCCCAATGCCTTATCTCGAAACGTAACATGCTTTACTTCTGAATTCAGTCCTTCTCTAACTGAATCTAGGTACCTCCCCCATACCAACGGAGCTGGAACACCATGGCAAATAATATCTTGCGTTATTAAGTTATCGTACTCTCTTCCTAGATAATTCTTGAAACCATCAATTTGGCAAGGAGTTCCTGAAAAATAGACTTTTCTTCCACTTTTCAGAATCTTTTTAGCTTCTTTAAATGTGGTTTCTATCCTACTTTGTACGTATTTTGAGCCCCTAAGTTTTTCCAAACCATCAATGGAATCCACCATAATATGATGAACTTGAAAATTGCTATCAAAAGCCGCACCAAAAACCACACCACCATGTTTCAAAACTATCTGTGCTAAGACAGAAAACACACCACCAGATGAACTACTGTTTCTTATTTGTTCATCTTTAGAATACGCGGCTATAGAAATCTCTGAGAAATCGTGAAGGACTGGCTTTTGAATCACCGGACAAACCTCTTCACATTTTTTGCAATTTATACAAACATCCCGATCAACTTGAGGATACCTGAAGCCCTCACTATCCTCTTCCATTGCAATGCATTGCAGTGGACAGCAACTATAACAGGCATGACAGCCAACGCACTTCTCTTTATCCAGAATTTGTATCATATATTTTCCCACCACCTCTTGCACCGACTATATTACTTACCCTTTAGTACAAGTTTTTTAAGGGTGTAGTAATCAACTCTTTCTCATACTTATTCATACTGAACACCCATGCATTAATGCAATAAACTACACTATAAAGAACAATCCAGCATGCCAGTTGAATAAAGGAATGAAATTCAACAAACATCATTATCAGTGTTCCAAATACTATTGGTACAACAAGCCCCTTAAACATTCTCAGAATGCTTTTCCAAAAAGAAATCACATCTATATTACACTTCTTCTGATAATAAATATTAATCAAAAAACCATTTGCCAAAACAAGTGAAATAGCCGTTCCAAGGGCACTACCAATTGCTCCCCACCATTGACAGAAGACTATCGAAACACCAAGGTTAACCAAAGCCATCAGTAAATAAACAATCGATCGAAATTTATGCTTATTTTGTGCGCGTTGAATCTCAATGCCAACATTTTGAATCAATGGAACTGTAGCGGGCAGTGTTAATAAGAGTACAACATAATATGCGTCATCATAACCTTCTCCGGCCCAAAACCTAATAAACGGCATTCCAAAGAAAACTAAGCCCGATGAAACCAACGCCAATATCAAAAACTGAACTCGCCCAACCCGAGTGAACAACTCCGTGAGCTGCTTTCTTTGAACAATCAGATTAGAATGCGTGTCATTTATGATTCTGTGAACAAGCGGCGTAAAAACACCGGAAATCGCCGTAGAAACCATACTATAGTAATTATTAAGGGTATATCCAACTGAATAAACTGCGACAGCCACCGTTCCTTTATACCGTGCCAAAAGAAGTTTATCTATATTCCAGTTAATCTGATCAACCACAATATTAATCGCTATAAAAGAGGTGTAAGTAAATATTTCCCTAAACAGCCCTCTCTTAAAGCCTCGAAATACAAATCGTTCCTTCAAATGTCCAACCACAAAGATCAGATACATTGTATCTGTGAAAAGAGCTAAAACAATTGTGATTGTAACAATTGCAACGGAGCGATAACCAGCAAATAGCAGTGGTATTGTCAGCAAGGGACTGCAAACAGTTTTTACAATTCCAAGAAGTTTTAGGAAAATAAACTGCTCATGGGCACTGATTATATCAGCAAAAACACTCATTGGAAACGAAATTGCCAGATTAATTGTAAGTAAAATCAAGAGCTTTCGAGCTAAAGTATATTCACTAGCTGTCAATCCATCTTTGAAGACAATTTCCAAATGTCCTGAAATATATAATCCGCAAATCAATGCTATCATACCAATTACGGAAAATATCAAAATAAACAGGCCATTTAATTTATAGATGCTATCTGTATCCTGCTCTTCCTTATACCTTGAATAATAGCGTATATAACTACTATTAAATCCAAGACTCAAAACGGACATCATTGAAATAGTTGACGCAACCGTATTATATAGTCCATACTCACTCTGTCCCAATATTTTAATCATATAAGGTGTATAGATCAAACTGACTATTACACCAAGAGCCATTTGGACATATGAGATTATAGAGCCTAATTTTCTTTGATTCATCATTTGACCTCTTCTAAGATCTTATTTATGTTGCTTAACAAATAGCTAATAGAACTCTTACGCATCGTTTCAAAAGCAGTAAACTCTTTTGAATAATCTATCGAAGCAGTCTCATATATATAGTCAAATGTCGTTCTATTCGGAATATTGCAATAATGATCTTGAACGCCAAAAAGTTCTGTTAAGGACTCAATTCTTGATCCCATTGAGGACTGGAAGCTGCGCTCGAAAACATAGAATTGCCTCTCAAACAAGAGCGAAAAAGCCGTTGCATGAAAGCTATCTGTAAAAACAATTTCAGCGTTTTGAATTAGTTGAACAAATTCACTAGGTGAAGCATTTATTATTCTTTCATCGCCGTAGTCAAGGTCATCTTCACTAATTTCCCCGTTTAAAAAAGGCATTACTTTCAACTTCAGGTTCTTGCATTTTGCATATTCTTTTGCAATTTTTCTTTCAGTAGAATCATTACCCAAAAAATAGCACAATGCATATTGCTCTGAATCGCATTTACTCCCGACTAATGACTGCCATTCTTCCCTTCTCAGTAAAAAGACCGGGTCAACAACCCACTGGATTTCGACGGGGGTAATAGGTCTTAGCAACTCAACCGCAGATTTTTCTCTCACAGATATCGCAGCGTAGTCCTTGAATGCCTTTTTGTATCTTCCGCTTTCCTCTGCACTCAGTGTATCTTTGGCAATGCTAGCCGCATAAGACATTTTTTTTATTCCCTCAATTCCAAAATCAAGGAGATATGCATCGCATACTGCATTTGGATGCCATACTTGGTCGCTTCCCGTAATATACAATTGATATTCTTTTGCAAGTCTATTTAATGAATCTTGTGTAAATACTTCTTTACTATGGCAAATCGCTCCATCACGAAATGCTGCAAACTTAACTTCACGACCTCTAATTTCTTTATACAATCTCCTATACTTAATTCTTCTTGGTATCGACAGGGTGTAACGATAAACTTTTCCCAGTCGCCGTTTGATGCTCTCACCTTTGTCTTTATCAAACTGGATTTGCTCAGCATCAAATCCCTGGTTTTCTAAGAATTGACACAACGCATACGATTGGAGAACGCCTCCATAATTTTTACTGCCATAGTAGTGGGTAATGATTCCTATTTGCTTCATCAGTAATCGAAAACTCCCTCATACATATTCAACTAAATTTATCTTAATTATCAAGTAATTGTTTATAAATCTGATAGTATTGGTGACACATCTTCTCTTCGCTATATTTAGTGATTGCTTCTCTGGAGATATCTTCCTTTTGGAGTTTTCGCCCTAGCATCTGTCTAAGAGCTTTCTCTAAAGCATCATCATCATTTTGATTCACAAAATCACTATACTCTTTAAGTGCTATGCTTTCAGGTCCTCCTGCTTTAAATCCTACAACGGGCGTTCCGCAGCACAAACTTTCTGCAGTGACCATACTAAATGTTTCCCTTAGACTCGTTAAAAGGCAAACATCTGCGCTTGAATACAGTTTTGAAAGCATTTTCTGATCGGACATTCGCCCCAAAAACTTAATGTTTTTCGGAAAATCCATACCAGATTTTGCTTCACTGCCTACAACAATAAAATCAACATCCGAGCATCGTTTAGCCACTTCTATAACATGCTGACCGCCTTTTATCTTGTCGTAAAAATTCGGCGTTACATGAATTACTAGCGGTTTTGGGGGAGGAGTCGTACTATCGGGTATATACCGAAAAACAGTCGTATCCAAACCGTTAAAAACTGTTTCCACAGGGTATCCCTTAAAAAAAGGAGACATTTTAGCACGATTTGTAAGCCAGTCAGAGACATTGCATATGTAGAGTTTCTCAAATCCTTCATATGCTTTTTTCATAAGATTCCATTCATTTGCTGTGCGGTCAAAAAAATATGTAATTGGATGTTCTGCGCTCAATTTATCACACGAAAAGCAACCTGTTTTCCACTTTTCGCACTCAACTGCATGCGTGCAGCCTCCTGTATACATGAACTCAGCATGATTTGTAATTACAGTAGGGATATGGTTGTTCTTTAGGTATTCCAGTATCTTATAGATATTTACCATATACCCATTAATGCAATGGATGTGCACAATATCAGGGTTAACCTTTTTTATAAAATGAATTGCAGCCTTTGTTCCCCATATGCAACCGCCGTATGGATAGCCCGTTACTCTTGAACGGAATGACTGTGCCTTCCGTACTAATCCAGGTGTAGTTCTAAACTCATTCGGATTGGTTGATTTTTCTCCTAATCCATATATAGCATATGTTTCGTCGCCCTTATTTCGCACATAATTTTGAATTGCATAGACAATTTTACCTGTACTTCCTGATTTGAGCCAGCAATTCATTTGCATTACTTTCATAAGGGTTTTCCTTTCTAGTTAAAAAAAGAATCTATAGTTCATTACATTTAGCGAATCATCTTTCAGCAAAAAGAAGTACATCACAAAAAACGCTGGCATAACAACTGTTGCAACTGTCCTTAGCTGATACAGGTAAACATCATCTCTACAACGATTATTAATTCTACTAATTGCTACCGGAATAAACAGAATAAAATAATAATTAATTCTCGAAATTGTGGGGTTAAGAGGCGTAAACAAGTGAATAAATGTTGCCAACAGTAAAATGTTTCTTAGACCGATTTCTTCTTTTCCAGCTTTGTTTTCGTCAAGGATAACATAGGAGTATATAGTAAGAAGAAGAAAAAGAATCATTAGCCCTATTTGTCCGGAACTGCCTGTCAAATATGAATATTTGTAGGCATACTCCTCACCTGCTAATTGAAAAATCAAATTCATTAGCAAATCTCTGCGCATCATCACAAACCCCATCAGAGGAATAATCCCCCAAAGCCATTTTTTTGTTATGTGCGCATGATATATTGGGTACAACAGCAACAGCATGATTGCCGATTTATGAAAGCAATAGGCTAACGATACAATCATTAGATATTTGATTACTTTCTTCTCTTTAGTAAAATAGTAAGCTGGAACCGCCAAAGCAATCGCAATACTCTGACGCATCCCAGAAAAGAACATCTCGAAAAGCAGCGAGATTAGAAAAAAGGATACGCAAATCATTGATCCCTCAGCTTCTCTTTTATAAAGGTACATAACCGGAAGGACGACTAAGACTGCGCAAATTGACACAAATAGCCGTGAACCACCAAACCACTGAATTATAGTACGAAGTACTTTAAATCCAATTTCATCACTTCCGTATAGAAGTGCCGCTTTCCAGCCAAGATATTTAGTATATTCAAAAGTTCTTATATACCCACGGGTATCAACACCTACCGAATAATCTCTCAAGCAGAGAAGAAGAAGATATCCGATAAAAAAGAAAGTAATAGTAATCTTATCAACTTTATTCTTCTCGTAATGTAAAGCTGTAAAAAACAAATATGCAAAAACGGTAAGCCCAATCAGTATCCCGTAGATAATCATGCATTATTCCTCTTTGAGTTAAACTCTCGAATAGCTCTCTCGACCACTTTTTCGAATGTAGCTGTACTACTCTCAATCGTGTGGTGTGCTTGAGTTATTTCGACGGCTTTTTGATAGAAGTTTTCTTGCAGTTCTTCGTTATAAATTAGTTCGCTGAGTGATTCTTTCAAGCTCTTTGGGTCAGTACAAACCATTGAAGCTCCCGTTTCTTTCATATAGCCCACAACGCCCGCGTCGTCCGGTCCATAGGTAAGGACTGCTGCTCCACTCGCTAAACCGTCTGATGCTTTTGTTGATAAGGAGTATTTCGTCAAATTGATATCCTCGTCCCTGAATCCCTCTGCAATAACGAAGATATCACATTCGGCGGTCTTGTTTTCGACCTGACTATATGGAATCGATCCACCGTAAACCACATTGGGAGTATTCTTTAGTACACCACAAATTTCCTCATCATTCTCGTTCGAATAGACTTCCAGTCGATAATTCGGATCAATTTCAGATAAAGCTATCGCAATATCCCGCAATGCCAAATTTCGCCCCAAACGAATGCTTCCAAAATAAACAACTTTTGGATTTTTCGTATCTATAGGTCGGAACTCTCTCCGTTCCAAAGAAGAACTAAAATACACAGTCTCTCCGTGAATGCGAAAATAGTCGTTATACAGCTTCTTAATCTTGTCGCTACAGTACACTGCACTACTGTTAGATGAAAGCACTTTTTCTGTCAGCTTTTTGAACCTGCTCCGAAACAACTTATAAACAGGTGATTTTGATTTCGATTCATCAAAATAATAGTTATCACCAATAATCGCTACAATAGGAATCTGATATCGATTCGCTACAAACAAAGCTATCTGCTGCGTAAAAAGATGGTTACTAAAATTGTAAACAATACACTCTGGCTTAAAGTCATCCAGCCACTTAATTAATTTCGGTGTACACCAGAACTTTTTGCGCCAAAGCAACCTCCTAAGTATCTCAACACTTGGTGAGTGCTTACTCCCGATTTTATAGCTGAGTCCAACTGCCGAACTGTCCTCCATTACCTCATTTCCATCTTCATTACGCATTTCATCGTATGTGTAGATTTGCCCGACTTCAACAGGTTGATGGAGCCATTTTTTTAGCAGACTAGCATCCGTGATCTGATACATTTCGCCACAATGACCCTTGTTTGGAATCCAGTTTCTGCTAAAAATCTGCGCCACACGATCTTTCTCCCAATAATGAAAGTACGCATCAAGTGTGCGGCTACTATCGCTTGTGCTATATGGTGTTGTGGCAATAATCAAAATCTTAGGATGCATGAACTTTATTTCTCCTCTTCAGCCCTCAATCGGTTCATATACTCATCAAAACTACCAATAACCTTACATGGAACACCCGCTGCGACTGTTCCACTTGGAATGTCCTTATTCACGAGACTTCCGGCTCCAATAATGACATTATCACCTATCGTCACATCGTAAAGAATACGTGAGCCAGCACCGATAAAGACATTATTTCCAATATTTATTTCTCCTTGGCGGATCTTATAGTGATGCTCTATATCCATGTAGTTAAACATCATGCATGTAATGTCGTGGTTAATGAATATAACACCACTTGCTACATGAACATTATCTCCAAAGCTGATTAAATGTGGCTCTGTTCCAAAATTCCACGGTTGCAAATATACATGTTCACCAATGCTCTTAAAATAGTGTTTCTTCTTCAGGTACTCAGCTCTTGAGTACCCCCCCCCCGAATAAATATACAAGCAAGTCGTATATATCTCTGTATTCTATTCCACATATCCAGCTCCTTTTATACCTCCAGCAGCTCGACGAACCGTTCCACTGAACCGCTTGTTGCATACTTTTTACAACCGTACTGATATGCATATTGGCTCATCACATCATACTCATCCAAGCTCAGTTTCGCAGCATCTTTTAACTTGTCCGCAAACTTCTTATTATCTCCCGCCGTCACAAGATAACCGCTCTTTCCATCATCCACCTGCTCCGGAATAGCACCCACAGCAAACGCAATGACGGGTCGGCTATACTTGTAAGCGTCGATAATGATGCCTGACTGGGAAGCTGAGTTATACGGAACGATTGCCCAGTCACAGTTAACAAATGATTCTCGCATCTCTGCGTCTGTGACGTAGTCGTTATTCAACATTACATTTTTCTCTTTGGCAAGCTGATCCACAATACCCTGCATCTGCGAATCCACTCGTCCTACCACATCAAATTGAATGTTCGGACACAGTCTCACAATTTCAAGTAAGTTATCGGCGCCCTTGTATGGATTGATTCTTCCAAAGAAGAGTACTCGACCACTATGTACTGGTGTCGTATATGCCGGATATCTACGCCACAATTCCAGATACTTTACACGGTCTGCACTGATTCCGTAGCGGTCGATCATATCCTGAATATAGGTTTTGTTGCGCAGGACAATCGTATCTGCGAACTTAACCACAGCCTTGTTCATCAAATCGACCATCTTAACTTGACTGTCTCCTTCATGTGGGATAACCTCATGAATCACTTGATAGGTCTTGGCTTTTCCAGACATCAGCATAATCGGAAGATTCCATGTATGCAGGCTTTCAAAATAAATCGCATCAAAATGTTCCTTGCGGATACGATGAATTATCGAAACCAACAATGGGAGATTGAATGTTTTCTTTGTCACACCAGGTCTTTCCGGGCAATCAACTAGCCAAGTATGATCTGATTTCTGAAGTTCCACCTTCGGAGTCTTGATGCAAAGCAAGTAAGCATCCCAGTCACTTCGATTTCTCATTTCTTCGTACATTCCAAACAGCGTATCCTGATGATCCGCATTATCTGAGAATGTCACTAGAAGTACCTTTTTCATCTCGAATTCCTCTCCCACACAAAACAGCCCAGACTCAATCTCAAAGAGTCTGAGCCGTTTATTCCTTATAAAGCTCTACTAATCGTCCTCAGCAGTGTGAATCACACTGCCGCTATGTCTTGTACCGTTACAATGAACGTTGCTACGTCCATGTCACGGTAGCCGCTGTCTTTAGCCCTGATGACACTATCACACGCTACGGTAACCCTTTCCTTTATTCCCGGTTCCACTCGTCCATGCCACGGTAGCTCCCTTGCTTATGCCGGATTACCCCACACGGATGAGCATCTCTGCGACCATGTGGTTATCACCATCACTCTCACATCCACCTTGTTATCTCCAAGACCGGGATGAAATCGCAGATGATGTTATCATCGTCAAGTCCCGATAACGCTATGTGATAATCACAGTATTATCAGTACGTCCTCTCACAGTGCCATCTGGCATAAACCCACGAACTACGGTCGCATCCATACAAGTGCTTTTTCGGGGCATAAAAGCCTCAATTCACACTCGTTCTGCCCTCTCTCACGCCCATGCTTTCGGCATTTTGCACTACTAGATGCAGTATTTCAGCCTCATGTAGGGAAAATTTGCCTGCTTTCCAGCTTAACGCTACTGAAAGAGCTGCATTTATACCCGATTCCGCTCTGGAATTTCTTCCAATTTTTAGCAACTCGAAACATACAGAAATGTCGCTACTTAGTGGTTTTCTCCGCTCATAGCCGTGGTTTGCCCCTCGGAAATCCCCTCGGTGCTTTCAGGCATAAACAGGATTTTAACAGTGGCAAACATAATCTTGAAATCCTCTACAATGCTCGGATGAGCTATGTACATCAAATCCATAGTCAGTTTGTCGTAAGGAGTAGTATTGTACTTGCCATAAACCTGTGCATACCCGGTCAATCCAGCCTTGGCCTGCAGGCGTAGGGAGAATTTCGGCATTTCCTCACAGTACTGAGCTGCAATCTCAGGGCGCTCCGGACGGGGGCCGACGATGCTCATGTCACCCTTCAAGATATTTATAAGCTGCGGCAATTCATCAACGCGGCAAGCACGAATGATTTTGCCAACGGGCGTGATGCGATCATCGTTTTCGCCGCTGGAAAGACGGGCGACGCCGTCCTTTTCAGCATCGACCCGCATGCTTCTGAATTTGAGAGTACCAAATTCTTTGCTATCCTTCGTTAAACGAATTTGCTTGTAAAATACTGGACCGTGATCCGTTGCTTTGATGGCAATAGCCGTCACAAGGAAGATTGGACTCAGAATTACAAGCGCAATAGCAGAAATGACAATATCCAGCAGTCGTTTTACAAACAGATACTCCGGCTGAGGATTATACCGGCCAACACGAAGCATCGGCAGGTGGAACATATGCATGTGATGTGCACCGGACATAATGGTGTCACCGATGCGTGGTACTACAAATACAGTAATGTTGTTTTCTACGCAGTATTTCAGAATAATATTCCGATCATGGCTGTGGATGCCGCTTAAAAACACTGTGTTGATGCCGTCCAGCATGGAAAGATTCTCGATGCACTCCCCCGCCGTAGCTGTGGAGACCACTTTGTACTTGGCATCTAGACCGTACTTACCAATCAGCTGCTCCATACCACGTCTGATATCATAAATAACAGCTGTGGCCTGCGGCGGGAAGGTTTTAAAGTAGGCGTGGTGAGCGTTATAAGCCCAAATTGAGGCCATAATAACCTGCCCCACAAGAGCTGCCACGCCAGGAAGAATGTTGGGCAGGTGCTTGGACAGTAGCCAAATCACAATGTACATGATAAAGTCGCTGACCGCAGCCGCAAAAAATTGCTCGTAGATAATTTCGGAGATACGCTGCATCGACATTAGAAAGGCGTCATAAACACGTCCAAAGATGATGAATAGCACAAAGAACAATGCCACGACCAGGTAATCGCCCTTTGCATAGTACGGCGATGCAACGCGCTTAGCATAGTATAGATACCAGCACATTGCAAATGGTATCGTCACAAGCACAGCATCTAACAGCTTTATCATCCGCAAAATCAAGTCATGCCTAAACCTTGTCATGTTCTTACTCCTCATTCTTCTTTGCACACATATTATTTTAAATACTGCAATTGAAATCAGGGAAAGCAGTTTTGAGCAGCAAAAGGCATTCCCACAAATTACTCATGGAAAATCCTTAGCACAATTCAGCAGTCTACCAACGCAATATTATTCCAATATATGTATTGATATAATAGCACACAATTCGACATTTATCAACAAATCGGATTCACTTTAATTATACAAGTACACAAATTCAGCACATTTTACAAATACACCCTTGTTCATAAGGTGAATGAGGCTAAAATTCGATAGATTGTTATATGTAACAGTCAATTGATACACGATTCATATTTGCTTAAAACGCAACTGATTCAAATAAAAACAGATTGCTGCGCTTGCAGCAATCTGTTTTCATTTGAATCAATATTAATTACTTACGCTCAGATCATCACCTGCGTCCGAACTTCTTCCGCTTCTTTGACGGGTGTTTTTCCTTGTTCAATTCACGCTGATACGCATCTTCAGAACTGAAACCAAAGATTCCTTCTGAGACCCGTTCAACCAGTGCCGTAAACATCTCGTAATCGCGCAAGTAGTTATTCCTTGCTTTGTCATCCATTACTTTGAAAAACCTCGCCATCAAACTCATGTATGCGTTATAGTCGCCATTCTGCGCAGCCTTGAGCAGGCATTGAAACCGCCTTGCAGATGGAGTCCACAGTTCTTCCCTTTTCATCTCATACCAGCTTCTTTCTCAATTCTCTTGCAATTTTTCTTCGTGCCTTAGAAATCGTGTTGGGTCTAACCTTAAGCTTCCTCGCCACAACCTCTATAGGATAATCAAAATAAGTACGAATAATCATTAGCTCTCTGGGTGAGAGCCTTTCCAATTCCTGCTTCAATGATACCAGAAGCTCTACTCGAGCGAATTCATCTTCCGCACGAACATCAATGACATCAGCCACATCATCAATATTGATAATAATCGGCTGATTTGCATTACCAGCAAGTCGCCTTTTCCCCTTGTTCCTATATCCAAGGAGACGTTTCTCCGACCTGTATTTAATTTCCTCTTTGTCTAACAAATCAAGGATATGGCTGTTGAACGAATTACTAAGCCAGTTCTTTTCTATCGTCTGGTTAAGCTGATTATAATTAGCCCATAAACGAAGTGTGCGCCAAAGTTCATACATTTCTAATTCAGTCATTTTGACCTCCTATTGCGATTTGAATTGTTTCGGTCAAATCACATCTAGGAGGTCCCCTGCTCCGAGCGTAACTAAGCAGTTTCACCACAAAATCACCTATCCCCTCAGTTACAATGGATTGCGTCACTTAGGTGATTTGGGAATCGTAAATATAAATTTCACAATTCCCGCATGTGGTTTATAAAGAAGGCCACCAGAGAAGCCAAAAAAGACTTCTTAGGTAGCCTTCATACTGACTGTATTTAATTTACTATCCGCATCCAGTTGAATGATTCGTATCATACTACATTTGTCCGTATTAGTTATAATACAACCTTCAAGCGAACAATTTCAACGTGTTTTCACTCTTTTTCTGTCGAACTTTGTTGAAATTCCAATAGAATTATATTCCAGTATCTATTTCAGGTTCAGGATTTTATTCCCGCACTCATTTTATCGTAAGCAATCAATTATACTTGATGGATAATGTGAACAAGCCACAATGGGAAAGCCGAACAGAACATGCTGGATAGCTCTTGCAAAAACGAAGAAAAGCACGAACACTTCATGCCTCTTTCGGTACAAGAAGTTCGTGCTTTTGTAAGCGCATAATAGGTTCTTCTATTCGCAATATTACTTTCTAACTACAAGGGCCTCTTTGCTTACTTCGGTAAACAAAGAGGCCGCACATTCTTATATTGTCAAGTATTTAGAAGAAAAAATCCCTCTATACCAATTTCTGTGTTGGTGTAGAGGGTTGACATTCTAATGCAAAACGCATGCTGTTTATAACTCCAGCTTTCGATTATCCTTACTCCTTGATAATAGAAATGAGCCCCCGGATTTCTCCGAGGGCTCTTGCTTTTTAGTGTGTATTTGCTTTGTTTGTGAACTGCTTTGCGTTTGATTTATGAGCGGTCAGGTAAAATCATATCCTTTGATTCCCATACAGGCATAAACCATCTTTTTTGTCCAATGCTCATCGTTTTCATTTCTAAGATAAATGATTTTTCCCAAAAATTTGCCGTAGGAATATGCATAATTTGGTGCTTCGTCTTCTTTAAACGCAGCGGTTTCACCTTCATCGCCGCAATATATTCCGATATAACCTTTTCCGTTATTGTACACTGTCCACTGAACAGCACCCTTCTTATTTATGATAGCAAAGAAGGAGGATTTACCGGTAGTGGATTCAAGCTCCTTTTCCAAAATCGGCACTTCCGAAAGGTGAATTATTTCAGCATAGCGTTCTTTTAGCTTGTCATCTAGTTGCCCTTTGCCCTCTCCATAATCGTCGTCTTTTGAAGCAATCGTCAAGTTTTTGCCAATACTCTTTTGTCTTTGGAACTCGTCATTGAGCGCGTACACAGTAGACATCTCCGTCTGCACAGCCTGTGTCAACGCTCGCGTTTCTGCCACAACCTGACTCTTTCTGGCTTTGTCAATGTACCCGGTAAGTGCCGGAATCAGCAGTGCTGCAAGAATCGCCAGAATCACCAGTACAACAATGAGCTCGACAAGCGTGAACCCGTGTTTCGTATTCTTCTTAGCCATATAATCGATATCCTTTCGGGGCATTTTGATGTTATTATAACATATCGACGCAAGTAAGTCCATTCTATACGCAAACCTTATATGCAAACTTTTACTCGAGATATTTTACTCAAATCTTCTAATCAATCTTCCAGATTAAATCTTTCTTCACGAGAACAATTTCTCATCATTTATAACGCTTGCTTGACATTTTCTACAGTCATTCACTCCTTGCTGTTAGCTGTCACAGTGGACGTTTCCTAACTACAAGGGCCTCTTTGCTTACTTCGGTAAGCAAAGAGGCCGCACATTCTGAGCTTATTGTCAAGTATTTATAAGAAAAAAATCCCCCTATACCAATTTCTGCGTTGGTGTAGAGGGATTGCCTATTTAACTAAGTGACATTGCCCTTATCGGAATAGCTCTTTCCTTTACAACAACCTCACCTTACAGTTGGGGAGAAACGCTTAGTGCTTCAGTTCCAGCAGCGCATCGCCCTGCTTTACGGTGCCACTGGCTTTAGCCGCGACAGCGGCATAGTCATCGGTATTGCAGACAATGAGCGTCGTGGTCACGGGATAGCCTTCGGCCTTAATGGCTTCCAGCTCAAAGCGGATCAATGGCTGACCTTTCTTCACCTTGTCACCCTCGTTGACGAGGTAGGTAAAGTGCTTTCCGCCCAGCTTGACCGTATCGATGCCGATGTGCATCAGCAGTTCGGCACCGTCAGCCGTGGTCATGCCCACGGCATGGTGGGTCTCAAAGGTGGAGGAGATCTCACCGTCAGCAGGTGCCACCAGTTCACCGTCGATGGGCTCAATGGCTATGCCGTCCCCCAGTGCACCGCTGGCAAAGGCTTCATCCTTCACATCGGCCAGCGGCACTACCGTGCCGTTCAGGCAGGCAGACAGCACGGTATCCTTTGCTGCGGGGGCCGCCGGGGCGGGTGTTGCGGTCGCCGCCGGGGTCTTAGGTGCATTTTCCAGATAATCTTCCAGCTTTGCCTTGATGACGGCCACCTTGGGGCCGTATACCACCTGCACACCGTTGCCCTTGCAGATCACGCCGGAGGCACCGGAGGCTTTGAGCACATCCTGCCGGACCAGCGCAGCGTCCTTGACGGTGCAGCGCAGGCGGGTGGCGCAGCAGTCCACGTCGGACAGATTAGCGGCGCCGCCCAGACCTTCTACGATCAGGGCGCTGACCGGGTCATCCCCTGCGGGGGCGGTGCTGCCGGAAGCGGCGCTGCGGGCGTTCACGTCCGCACGGGTGTACAGCTTGACTTCCTCCGCATCGTCGCGGCCCGGGGTCTTGTAGTCAAACTTGGAGATCATAAAGCGGAAAATGATGTAGTACAGCACAAAGTATACCGCACCGACCACGACAACCCACACCCAGTGGGTCTTGGCGTTGCCCTGCATCACACCGAACAGTACCAGGTCGATGAGACCGCCGGAGAAGGTCATGCCCACGCCCACATTCAGGATGTGCATCAGCATGAAGGACAGGCCCGCCAGCACGCAGTGCACGGCGTACATGGGCAGTGCCACAAAGATAAAGGTAAATTCCAGCGGCTCGGTGATGCCGGTGAGGAAAGCCGTCAACGCAGCAGACAGCAGCAAGCCACCTGCCGCCTTTTTCTTTTCAGGCTTGGCGCACTGGTACATAGCCAGCGCCGCGCCGGGCAGGCCGAACATCATAAAGGGGAACTTACCGGCCATGAAGCGGGTAGCGCTGACCGAGAACACAGTGGTGGACTTGGAAGCCAGCTCGGCAAAGAAGATGTTCTGTGCGCCGGTCACGGTCACGCCGTCGATGATGGCGGTGCCACCCACAGCGGTCTGCCAGAACGGCATATAGAACACATGATGCAGTCCAAAGGGAATCAGTGCACGCTCCAGCAGGCCGTAAATAAAGGTACCTGCATAGCCGGAAGCCAGCACCAGTGCGCCCAGCGCAGCAATGCCGCTTTGCACCACCGGCCAGATGTAGAACATGGCGATGCCGACCACCAGATACACGATGGAGCTGATGATGGGCACAAAGCGGGTGCCGCCGAAGAAGGCCAGCACCTGCGGCAGCTCGATCTTATAGAACTTGTTGTGCAGCGCTGCCACGCCCAGACCGACCACGATGCCGCCGAACACACCCATTTGCAGGGTCGTGATGCCCAGCATGGTGGTGGTGGAGTTGGCAGGCATCGCTTCTACGCCGCCTGCCGCATTGATCATTGCCTGAATGGCTGTATTCATAATGATATAGGCCACCGCACCGGACAGGGCGGCCACCTCTTTTTCCTTGCGGGCCATGCCGATGGCCACGCCCATGGCGAACAGCAGCGCCAGATTGTTGAACACCGCATTGCCGGTCTGGCTCATCACGTCCAGAATGGTGTAGATCAGGGTACCGGGGTGGATGACGCTGTTCAGGCCATAGGCCGCCAGCATGGTCTCGTTGGTGAACGAGCTGCCGATGCCCAGCAGCAGGCCCGCCACGGGCAGCAGTGCAATGGGCAGCATAAAGCTGCGTCCCACGCGCTGCAGCACGCCAAAGATCTTGTCTTTCATCTTCAGTTCTCCTTTTCTCAAGTTCGTATCCAGCATATATATCCACACAGGAAAGACCTGTGGAGAATCAAAGGTGGAGCAAGAAAGCTTACTTCCCCATCCGAATCCGTTTCAGATGGATCGTAAGGAACACCAGTTCCTCGTCCGAAAGCTCCTTGTGCCAGGTGTTGCGGACATACTCCGCAATGCAGCAGGCGCATTTGTAGTGTTCGCTGCAATTGCGGGCGATCAGGGCGCGGAACACTTCGTCGTGGGTATCGTTTTCCTGCTCCTGTTTTCCTTGAAATACGCGTTGCGCAAAAAAGCGCAAATGCACTGTAAAGCGGCTGAAATCCAGTGCATCCCGGTCAAAATGGCAGTTGTAAAAGTATTCCACTACCTGCACGCAGCCATCCACAAAGCGGGTGACATCGTTCACCACGCTCATGGTGGTGTTGAGCTCTGCGTTGACGATGTGCAGCGCAATGAAGCCGCCCTCGTCGTCCGAAAGGTCTGCATGGCAGCGCTGGCGGATGGTGGCAAGGCACTCCATACCAAGGCGATACTCTTCCGGGTAGAATTCCCGAATGGGAGCCATCAGCGGGTTGGAAAAGCGAATCCCCTGTTCGCTGCGCTGAATGGCAAAGCTGATGTGGTCGGCCAGCGTGATGAGCAGGCTTTCGTTCAGCGGGTAGTTCACCCGGCTGCGGATCATTGCCACCAGCTCATCGGTGAGCAGCAGATGCTCATACGGGATCTGTTCCAGAAGTTCCACCAACTTCTGCTGCACGGCAGGGCTGGTCATGCGGTAGCTGCGCTCCACGGTTTCAGCCTCAATTTTATAGCCCGGCTTAACACCAAAGCCCAGACCGCGCCCGGTGACGATCAGCTCACAGCCCGTGGGGTCCACCACGCGCAGAATATTGTTGTTGATCGGTTTTTTGACGGTATATTGCATTGTTTCTCCTCCTCAAGTTGAAAAAGGCAATAAAAAAAGACCATCCTCGACACAGCAAACATACCGAAGGCTGAAACACGCTTTCGGCTTGTGCTATGCAGAGTTGGTCTAGCCCGCCAAACGGTAACAATCCAACGACGCTGCTCACGTACATTTTTCTTTTTTGTAAGGCACAAACAAATCAGGCACTTGAATAGCGACTTATTCTGTGCATGATTACAATACCATATTCCTTGTGGAGTGTCAAGACAAGAACGGCTCTCTTTTTCACTTTGTTAGCTTTGCACAAATTCATTCGATAATTTACAGCAGATTGACAAGTAAAAAGATTTCTTTTAATTGTGCTTTTTGAGTCGTTGTTTTCAAACGAGATTATTGCGAAGAAAGCAGTACTCCATCTTGTAACCCATCACAAGCAGGGCATACTCTAAAGATTTGTTGTACCAAATCGTGCGATTCATGGTAGCGACAAGCTATTCTAAAAAATCTACCAATCTTCTAGTGTTGAACCCCTTCGGCACAAAAAAATAAAGATTGAATGATTTGCAGCGTTCAAAAACAGAGTGCTGCTTTTCTTTTTGTGCAATGAAAAAGCCGCCATGCATAAAATGCACAGCGGCCTTTTCTGAGGAAAAACGCTAATGAAGAGAATGTCAGAAAATGAATTTTGTCATGGCGGTCTTTTGCTGTCCATGCTTAATCTTTTGCAGCCGGAAACAGCATTTTATTCACGAAGAAGAAGATGACCATAGATACGCCGCCGTTTAGCACGGTCGTGCCAATGTTGTAGATGAAATCAGGAACAACCAGACCTGCAACAGCGACCCACACGCAGTTGATTGAGTTGACAATGCAGGTAATGATGCAGAATGCGACCACATATCCCGCAATCTGCTTTCCCAGATTTCCTTTGCTTCGGAACACGAAATTTCGCTGAATCGGGAAGTTGATGCACTCACCAATGACCATAGCAATCATGTATGCACAGAAATACGGTAAACCACCGTGGGCTGCATCGTAGCCAAGAATATTCCACTGAAAGGTTTCTCCAAACAGCGTAACAGGAATACCCGGCCAGCCGAAATCAACTACCGGCAAACTTGCACATGCTTTCGGCAAGAACTGCAAGAGCAGATACTTGAAAACAGTAATGAGATTCGATACGATGACAAACAGTCCGCCTTCTCGTACCCATTTTGCGGTTTCAGGGTGTTTGGCTGCAAATCGATTCCAAAACTCCATTCTGCTCCTCCATATTAAGCCTGCACAGAATTCTGCTCTTTCCAACGCTTAACATTCTTGCGGCGGCGGACAAAGTAAAACACGCACAGTGCGATGAGGCCAGCATCGACAACCGCAACCGTGATATACAGCCAGTACGGAACCGGGATAGCGCTGACTTCCTGACCAATGCTATTAGCAGAGGTATAAAGGATATTATGCGTAGCAGTGCGAAGGACCTGATGACCGGCAGGAGAATTGGTGACTGCCTCACTCGGAGCCTGCATATTCATCAAAGACAGAATCAAGTCATTGCCTGCTGCGATTGCACGGTCAATGTTGATATAGGACAGCTGAAGGATGCAGTCGGTAATGACAGTGCCACGGAAGCCCCATTCGTTGCGCAGGACAGTAGTGAGCAAATCAGCATTTTCAGCAGCACAGATTTCACCGATACGGTTGAAGGAGGACATGATTCCGCGTGTGCCGCCTTCCTTAACGGCAATCTCAAAGGGCTTGATATAGATTTCACGCATTGCCTGCTCGTTCACCCAAGTCAGTAGACCACCGGAATCGCGGTTGCTCTCCTGGTCATTGACAGCAAAGTGCTTGCAGTAGGTCGTAACACCCTGAGACTGGATACCCTGCGTTTCAGCAGCAGCCATTTTACCGGAGTGCAGACCATCCTCAGAATAATACTCGTAGTTACGGCCGCTGAACGGGCTGCGATGAATGTTCATAGCCGGGGCATACAGAGCAGCGATTTTCATAGCTACCGCTTCTTGCGCGAAGGTTTCGCCCATATCGTATGCCAGCTCAGTATTCCAGCTGCATGCCAGAACGGACTGTGCGCAGAATTGATTGCCGGTAGAGCCTGCCATAATGTTGTTGATACCGTTGGGACCGTCAACTTCAGTATAGCCCAGTTTGCCTACAGACGGAACTTCCTGTGTTGCCCAGCCGCCGTTGGAAACCAGATTAACCATCTCACTGACCGGAATCTGCTCCAGGAAATCATTCCATTTCGGGTCATCATAAGCAAGACCCTTCATATCTTCAATCTTCAGGTCATGATTTACAACGGCAATGTCTTCGGCTGTGTCAACAAGACCGTTAGATTTATTGTTGATTGCGTCCAGAGCGGCAGCACCGGCTTCACGGCTCGCAGCGGCTCGCTCTTTGGGGAAAGTTCCCTCCCAATCGGCACGGCTCACATAGCTTGTGCATTCGCCAAAAGAAGCATAGTCAAACTGATTGGTTGCTGCGACATCGTCAGTAGAGCGGGCACCATCGTTAGAGTCGTTGTAGATTCTATCCTTGTCGATGGTAAGAGTCCGAGAATCAATGACAGTGTGACTGTCGCTGCGCAGGCTGATAGTATATTCGCCCGCTTCGAGAACATAGGCACCGCCCTTTGCTTTCACGCCGGTATAGTCGTAAGACGCCATATCCTCAGCAGTGAAAGTCAAAGTCACAGATTCGTTCTGACCGGGTTCAATCATTCCAGTCTTGCCAAAGGCTCCGAGAACGACAGAACTCTTCTCGATTCCGCCCTCAGTATACGGTGCAGAGTAGTAGACCTCTACTACATCTTTACCGGCAACAGAGCCGTTATTCTTCACATTGACCGTCATGGTCACATTGTTGCCGTCAAACGAGAAATCAGAGATCCTTTCTTCAAAGTCCGTATAAGATAGACCGTAGCCGAAAGGATACTGAACCGTGGCGTCGTAGTCAATGAATCCATCCTCAGCGGCTGTTTCATAGTATCGATAGCCTACATAGATACCCTCGATATAATCGACATAATGGTAGAAGTCCGGAGCAGCACCGCCGCCGATGGGGCTGGTGTTTACCCACTCACAGTTTGTATAGTTATAAGCGCCAATGCTATAATAGCTGGGAGCGCTCTCAACCGCATAGGCGAATGTATCGGTAGTGCGACCGGAAGGATTCACTGCGCCGCTTAATACTTCACCGACAGCATTTGCACCGGTAGAACCCAGGCATCCAATCCAGAGTGCCGCATCCACGCCCTCGTCCTCGAGGAAACCGAGTTCCATGGCATTTGTGGAGTTGACCAGAACAACTACCGTGCCGAAGTTCTCCTTCAGCATATCCAGAACCTGCTGCTCAACACTCTGCAGTTCCAGGTAGTGCTTGCCGGCGTCACCGCCTTTTACAACCTGCTCAATGTCCTTACCGGAAGAAACAATATGCGTTGTTGCATTCGGGTCCATATCCATGGGAAGGTCTGCACCTTCACCGCCGAGACGAGACACTACAAACACGGCCACATCCGAATAAGCCTTTGCATTTGCAATCATCTCGTCAGAGTATTCATTGACAGCAGGCTCGTTAATGTCAAAGTTGTTGCCGGTGAAACCGACACCGGTACGCTCAACAAAATGGTCGTTATAGAAAGAAACCAGTTCTGGATTGACCGAGAATCCAGCGTTAGTCAAGCCCTGCTCCAAGGTAATGTTATTGCTGCTGTCACCGGAACCGGAACCGGAGCCGCCATAGACAGTGTCACGAGAGCCATAACCAAAGAGATTGATTTTGCTTCCGGAAGCGAGAGGCAAAGTCTGGTTCTTATTTTCCAGCATGACAATACCTTCGCTTTCGACCTTCTGCGTCATATCCGCAGAAGCCTGACGGAAAGCAGCTACCTTATCCGCATCCGGTCCCTTGTATAGGAAACTATTGATGGTTGTGTAGTATTTCGGAACAAGCACACAAAGCAGTACATTCAGTACCGCAACAATAGCACTCAGAATGCACATTATGACAAACGGCAATTTCTTCGGCTTGCGTACTTGTTTTGCAGGGGCAGTGTTTGACATTTGAATTCCTCCTTCTGATTGACCGGACTCGGTCATTTGTCTGCATTATACCTGAAACTGTAAAAAAAGGAGGTCGTATTTCCTAAGTGGTCGTTTTTTGTTCCTACTCTGCACAAAAAAAGAAAATTGCCGGGGTTTTCCCGGCAATGAGGTATTGCTTATTCAGTTTCAACAGGCAGTGCCACACGAAGCAGGAACAGCCCGTCCTCCGCTTGGACGGAAACCGTACCGCCATATTTCTCCGCTGTACTCCGGATGCTCTTTAAACCAAACCCATGATAGTTCGGGTCTCCTTTTGTCGTAACGGGCAGGCCGTCAACAAAACGCAAGTCTCCCTCGTAGAAGTTCTCCACTTGAAGGATGGCAATGCCATGTCTCGAGAAGATGCTTACGGAAATCGCACGCTTGTCGTGGTCCTCAAGCTTACGAACGGCTTCCTCTGCATTGTCCAGAGCGTTTCCTATCATTGAAAACAGGTCAACCGCCTCTAAAAAACCAACTGCCTTTCCATCGGCAACACAGGTAAAGGTAATATCATTTGCAGCGCACAACAGGCTCTTTTCGGTCAGTATCGTGTCCAAAATTTCGTTTCCTGTCTCAATGATAGAGTCATATACCGATACTGAGTTTTCGATTTCTTGAAGAACTGTATTTTCCGGTGCATTACCTGTTTGTGCCACAATCTTCTTCAACTCTGACAGCTGGCATTTCAGTGCATGGCATTTATGATTGATAAGTTTCACACTATCCGATGCTCGTTCATATTGCGCTTGATGGCGCATCCACAACTGCTTTTGAAGGGATAGCTCCTCTTGCTGAGCCAATTTGTTTTGAAAACTCACCTGCTGCCACAATATCAGAACACAGCATATCATCGAATATATCCTGCAGCACCGATACAGGTAATTCTGGTGCTGAAAGCTGGTCTGAACAACCGCACTAAACACAATAGATATCAGTAGGACCGCTATCATTGTCGTAAAAGAATACCCGACGCTCACCGAAGCATACCCATGTTTGACCATAGGTCGTGCAATCAAGAGATATATCACGACATATACCAATGCAAATACAGCAAAGGGAATGAAGGTATCTACTACTATGTCTTTGAGGGAGCAGTAATGAGGTTCATTATAACCTGCTCCGGGCTGAATAGCATCCCACGCACAAAAAGCGACATGCTGAGTAAGGTAAGCCAATGTAGTGAAATAAGCAGCCATTTTGAGTTCTACATCAAACATCGAGTATTCTATAGAAAGCAGGATAAGAAAACTGCTTATGCTCCATACCAAAGAAGCCAAAAAGCTATTCAAAAGGATTTCTGGTGATGCGGTAATGCAAAGCTTCAAAACCAAAAATCCTAAGATTGCTGCCAGTACAGTACGAATCAGCCAAAACTTTCTTTTTGGTTCTTTGTAAGCAAACATGAGTGCTGCAATCAATAACTGAACCGGTTGATGCAAAATTTTGATGATATCTTGCAGCAAATTCACTTCATATTTCCTCCCGTCACAGAATTTGCCAGGCCGCTGAGGAATGTATTTCTTCGACCGCGACTAAGGGGAAGTGTGTTTGCGCCGACAACAATAGAGTCTTTTTTTACAGCATCCACATGTCGAAGATTTACCAAGTAGCTGTTGCTGCATCTCGAAAACTGCTGGTCTTTAAGGCGGTCTTCAATTTCTTGCAAACTACCGGAAACCTCCAGGGTTTGATTATGCAGATGCAGATACAGCCAATGTCCCCGCACCTCAATGTAGTAGATTGCCGAACTCTCAATTCGCTGCTTTTCTCCATTTACCGTAACAAAAAGATGATTCTTCTGCCTTTGAGAGGCTCGTTCAATGGCGCGAGGCAGTTTCATAGAAAGCTGCGCATAGGTGATTGGCTTTAGAATAAAATCCAGTGCATCGACTTCATAACCCTTAATGGCATACTTTGCCATTCTGGTAATAAAAATCATAACGACAGTCGCATCCTGTTCTCTGATTTTCTGAGCAGCACTCATACCGTCTAGTAGCGGCATTTCAATATCCAACAGCAGAATATCCCATATAGGTTTGTAGTTCTCAGCAATATCCATGCCATCGTTAAACACCGCGATATTGCCTTCGAGTCCTTGCTCGTTAAGATAGCGAACAGCATTAACTTTTGTCTGCTGAGCCAAATCTGCTTCGTCTTCGATAATAGCAATCTGCAGCATATCAGAACCTTCCCCATGGGATTTGCATTCTTTCTTTTCTGTCATCATTCTACCAAGTGCGACTAACAATGTCAAAAAGATTTTCAAGAGCACTTATGCATTTTTTCAGTCACAGCAAAAGGAGCGTCCGCCAAAGCAGACGCTCCTTTTTGTGTTTCTTGTGCCTTTTGAAAGGCTCACAGCTTACTTGCCGCTGGCGTTCAGGCGCGGGATGGTCTCAGTCTTCGTTTCATTGCAAACTGTGCAGGTATAGGTCTTGACGCCATCTTTTTCAGCCGTGGGTTCAGTAGTAACGACACCGTTATCCCAAGTATGGTTGTTGGTTTTTGGTGTGGTATTGATAATGCTGCTCACATCGCCGCAGACGGGGCAGTAGATTTCGGTGCGACCCTCTTCCTTGCAGGTGGGCTCAATGACACGCTTAGCGGCATGATGACCGGTGGAGTGTACAATGTTGTCCTTGTAAGAAAAGCTGTCATCTTCGTTGCACTTGTGCATCGTGTAGCCGTCCTCGGTGCAAGTCGGCTGGACGACAGTCACAGTAAAGGTATACTTTGTGGGGAGAACCTTTTCGGTCGTAGTCGCGTTACAGTTCTTGCAATGCAGCGTCCTGACGCCATACTCATCATAGGTAGGCGGGGTAGTGATGACGCCTTCGTTCCAGACATGACCCGTGCCACCGTAGGAGTAAGTCATGGTATGAGAAGCGTCGCGCTTGCAGTGCATCAGCATAGTGCCCTGTTCGGTGCAGGTAGCCTTTTTCAGACACTCGGCATTTGCAAAGTCCCAATCATGGCTGCCGATAGCTGGCACAGGCTTCAACACTCTTTCGTTGCACCCCTCGTAGTTGCAGTACACCCAACGCTCGCCCTCGGTCTCACAAGAAGACTCCTTCACGATTTCGCCAAGGCGCGTGTAATCGTGGGTATGTACCTTGACGATATCTTCGGTCTTTGTTGCACTACAAACAGTGCAGGTAAAGGTCTTGATGCCGGTCTCAGTAGCGGTTGGCTCCTTCGTTACAACGCCTTCATCCCACTGATGCTCGCCGGTAGCAGGAAGGTCACTCACATGCTGCTTATCGTTGCAGCGCTCACAGACATTGTCAACGCTGCCAGGAGCGCCACAGGTAGCGGGAGTAGTGACTTCCTTATACTGATGGCCCAACGCAGCAACAGGCGTATCCTGATAGGTCTTTGCGGGATTCTCATTGCAGGTATGCAGCGTGTAACCGTCCTCTGTGCAGGTAGGAGCGACCACAGTTTCCGTGAAGGTATAGCCCAATGCAGGAATTACTTCCTTATGCACATGGGTCTTGTCATTCTGACAGGTATAGGTGCGCTCACCGTCTTCTTCGTAGGTCGGTTCCTTCGTTACAACGCCTTCGTCCCACGCGTGTCCCGTCGCAGGAACAGGTTCCGTGTAGGTGTGGTTCTTATCATTCAGGCAAGTGAAGGTCTTAACACCATCCTCGGTGCAGGTAGGAGCCTTGGTGACAGTGCCATCATCCCACTTATGACCCAGAGCCGGGATTTCCTCGGTTTTCATCTCCGTGCAGCCGGTATTCTGGCACTTGTAGGTCTTAACGCCAGCTGTCGTACAGGTCGCTGCCGTTGTGACTGTACCGGTATCCCAGGCATGCCCCCGTGCATTCGTATAATCGCGTTTTTCGGTCAGAGCGGAATCCTGGTCGCAGATGTAAATGGTATAGCCCTTTTCTGTGCAGGTAGGCTCTACCGTAGTGCCCTTATGCCATGTCTTCTCGACTACCGGGATATCCTCCGTGTAAGTAGCACCGCAGGAGGTGCAGGTAAAGGTCTTCGTACCCTTCCCGTAGATGGTAGCAGGCTTTGTGACCTTACCGGCATCGTAGGCATGCGGCAGCTTTGCCTTGTAATCGCCCTTATAGGTAAGACCGGGGACTTCATTGCACTCATAGATGGTATAACCCTCAACGGTGCAGGTCGGAGCAACAACGCTCTTGATATGATAGGTCTTGTCGAGAGACGGGATTTCCTCGGTGCGCGTCTCATCGCATTCCTTGCACTTGAAGGTCTTGATACCGGTCTCGGTATAAGTAGCAGCCTTTGTGACTGTACCGCCATCCCAGCTATGTCCCTTTGCCGGAACAAAGCGGTCGTTGTAGTTCATGCCGCCCCACTCATGGCAGATATGCTCATCGTAGCCCTGCGTGGTGCAGGTCGCCTCATGACGGCGAACCGTGAAGGTGTATTTTACCTGAGGCTTTGCGGTAGGAGCCGGAGTGGCTGCCGGAGCAGGTGCCGGTGTTTTTGTCGCTGCCGGTTTTGTCGTCCCACCGGAAGTCGAAGTACCGGTGCTCGGCTTCTCCGTCTTAGTCGGCTCGCTGGTGGTGTTGTCCTTCTTATCGGTGTTCTCAGCGGGCGCGGCGG
>OGQW01000514.1_pt1 | contig 28390 bp, 14 predicted proteins | sample 1553301 | NCBI WGS metagenome assembly OGQW01 (sample SAMEA2579974, study PRJEB22360) | human gut metagenome
ATAGATTTCGGAATTTATAAAACGAGCGGAGTCAATTTCCTCAAATGGAAATTGGCTCCGCTTCTGCGTTATGGAGAAAGATCGGATTTATTTTTTCTCGGTAAGAGTGAACCGGATTGTACCGGCATTGACTAAATCTTCGTGGGAAATGAATCGTCCTTTATGTTTTTTCCCGTTTACCGTGATACGGTCGGTGTAGATAGCCTTCGGAGATGGCCGTTCGCACTCGATGACCAGGGTGTCTTGGGTATAATAACGAGGATCGAGATGGAGTATAATCTTGTCGAAGATAGGAGCTACGAGGGTATAACGGGGTATTCCCGGACAATCGGGATAAAGACCCATCATACTGAATACGGCCCATGCGGACATCGTTCCTGTGTCGTCATTGCCGGGTATGCCATCGGGTTGATTCTTGAAGTATTTTTTCAAGAGCGAGTTGACTAGCGAGTCAGTTCTCCATTCTTCACCTTTGACTTGGGCAAAAAGGTAGGGGTAAGTGATGTCTGGCTCATTTGCCGGATCGTAGAAGTTTTCATCGAATACATTTCGCAACTTGGCGGCGAATTTCTTTTCTCCTCCCATCAATCGTTTTAGCCCGTCGATGTCGTGGGGGACATAGAAGGTGTAATTCCATGCGTTGCCTTCATGGAATCCGGGAGCCGGTTCGAAGTTGAGTCCTTGCAGGGGATCGAACGGCGTGTAGAACGAGCCGTCTGGCAGTATGGGACGCAGTGTCCCGAATTCTTTGCAATAGTAGTGTTTGTAGCCCAACGAACGTTTGGCGAAGGTTTGGGCATCTTCTTTGTGCCCTAAATTTTCGGCGAAGCGGGAGAGTGCGAAATCTGCCAGATAGTATTCGAGGGCGTGGGATACGGAGTTATCGAATTGTTCACGTAAGGGTACATATCCCAGTTTCATGTAGTCGTCGTTATCGGTGCGTAAAATATTTTCGCTACTGGGAGCAGTCGCCGATTTTACCATCGCCTCATAGGCTGTTTCTGCATCGAAGTTTTTAAGTCCTCGCAACCATGTGTCCGCCAACATAATGATAGCCGGATCTCCCGACATGGTGAGCGTTTCGTTTCCATAAAGTTCCCAGCGAGGTAACCAACCCCATTCTTTGTACATGTCGATGAGGGTCTGTACCATGTCGAGTTGCTTTTGGGGATAAGCGAGGGTAAAGAATGGGTGTACGTTGCGGAATGTATCCCATAGCGAGAAGACGGTGTAGCGATCGTGCCGGGTGGTGAGTATCTTGTCGCTCTCCATAGCGGGATATTGCCCATTGACATCTTGGAGAATGTTGGGGTGAATAAACATGTGGTATAGTGCCGTATAGAAGATGGTTTTTTGTTCATCGGAACCTCCTTCTACTTCTATTCGGGAGAGTATATCGTTCCATTGATTCCGGGCATCGAGGCACACTTTGTCGAATTGGAATCCTTGCTGCTCACTGTCGAGGTTTTGGCGGGCATTCTCGATGCTGACGAACGATACGCCCATTTGTACTTGAATCTGTTCTCCGGGTTTGGTATCGTAGGAGAAGAATACTCCTATGTCATCGCCCGACATTTCTTTGGTGTACCGGGTGTAGATTTTGTACTTCCCGTTATCGGGATCCCATTCGGCCTCTACACCGGTCATAGGTCTTTGTTTTTTCCAGTATCCCGATTGTAGGGGCTTTTTGTTGACCCGTATCACGAAGTAGATAGGGAATACTCCCTGCCGGTTGTAGTAACAAAATCCACCGAGGAGCTTGCTACCTTCGTATTCGGTATCGCTTACTTTACGGATGGTCGCTCCACTCTCGTTGGTGAGTCCTTCTCCTAAATTGAGCAATATGTGGCTTTCACCGCCCGGGTAGGTGAATCGGGCGATGGAGGTGCGGGGTGTAGCACTCACTTCTGTATCGATACCGTAGCGAGTGAGCCGGTTGGCATAGTAGCCCGGGTGAGCTTCTTCCAAAGCGTATTCACTACCGTATTGCTTGTAATCGACATTGAGTTCTCCGCTTGTCGGCATTAATAGGAGGGAGCCTAATTCGGGGCAGCCCACGCCGCTAAGGTTTACATGAGAAAATCCGGTAAAAAATGTGTTGTGGTATTCGTAGGGGGTGGACCACCAGCGCGCATCTTTGTCATATACGTTTTTGTCGGAACCCATTACATTGAATGGTGTGACCGACATAAGGCCGTTAGGACAGATTGCACCCGGATTCGTCGTTCCGAAGTTCGTTGTTCCGATGAAAGGGTTTACATAAGCGACAGGCTCGTCTGCCGATAGTGTGGCGGACGAGACTGTCATTATGATTCCCGCAACGATGAGATTGCGAATGTTCATAAAAAAATCAGATTGTTGAGTTCTTTTTGGTAAATTCGATGATTTCCGAAATATATCCGAATGCCATTCCCACGACTGTGTCGGCCGCGCCGTAATAGACCGCTACTCGATCTTCGTTGTGAAGGGCTGCACAAGGGAATATAACGTTGGGTACGTCGCCTTGCATCTCATAGGGCATTGCCGGGGCAAGGAGATAGGGTTGTGTACGATAAAGCACTTTGGAGGGGTCTTCACGGTCGAGAATTGCCGCTCCCATAGAGTAACGGAATCCGTTACAAGTGGTAATGACACCGTGGTAGAACATGAGCCAGCCTTCGTCGGTGAGGATAGGGATAGGGCCAGCACCTACTTTGGTACATTGCCAAGCGCTCACGGGGAAAGGTGTGGGAGAGAGTACGTGCCGATGTTCGCCCCAAAACTTCATGTCGGGGCTGTAACTGATATAAATATCGCCGAACGGAGTGTGTCCGCTGTCACTCGGGCGGCTCAACAAGGCGTATTTCCCGTTGATCTTTTGCGGAAACAGTACTCCATTGCGATTAAAAGGCAGAAGGGCGTTTTCACATTGGAAAAACTCTTTGAAATCGAATGTGTAGCCTACACCGATGGTCGGACCGTAGTAGCCGTTACACCATGTGATCCAGTAACGGTCTTCGATCCAAGTGACACGGGGATCATACTTGTATTCAGATTCTATCATATCGGTATTTCCTGCTTTGAATTTAATGGGATCATGTTCGATGTCCCAATGAATACCGTCTTTGCTGAATCCTGCAAAGATATTCATTTGCACGGCTTTGTTATCGCAACGGAACACTCCGGCGAACCCGTCTTCAAAAGGTACTACGGCACTGTTGAAGATGCTGTTGGAAGAGGGGATATGGTAGCGGTCGATTACTGGATTTTTCGAATAACGCCACATGACGTCCGCACATCCTGCCGGACGGTCTTCCCAGGGCATAACCATTTTTTTTGTCATATCGTTTTTTCTTTTTTAATGTATATGTGTTTAATGTTTAATCGCGATTGAACGTAGATCTATTTTTTGTCATCGATTACTTTCTTTCTTCGAATCATCGTAGGTGAATGGAATGAAGTAGGTGATTAGTAACGATGGTATTGTAGCCAACAATACATAGATAAAGAATCTTTCATAGCCTAGCCAATCACTGAAAAATCCACTCATCATACCTGGAAGCATGACACCGAGGTTCATAATACCCGAAGCGAAAGCGTAGTGTGACATTTGGTGTTTGCCCGGCGCTATCTGTTGCATCATGAAGAGTGTGAGACCCACGAATCCGAATCCATAACCAAAATATTCGATAACGATACCGGTTCCTATCAGATAGAGATTTTCGGGCTGGAATATGGCTAATAATGTGTAGGCTACGAATGGAAAGTTGAATACGCAACAGAGGGTGAAAAGCGTTTTCTTCAATCCTCGACGCGAAACGTAAACTCCTGCTAACAATGATCCTAAAACAAACGCAGCTGAACCGAACACTCCATTCAATGTGCCGATTTCGGTAAGAGAAAGTCCCAATCCGCCGATATCGCGTGAAGAACGCAGAAATAGCGGAGCGATTTTCATGATAAATCCTTCGGCAAAGCGGTAGAGTATGATGAAACAGATATAGTAAAAGATGTGTTTCTTGGTAAAGAAGTTTTTAATGACCTCCCATAGCTCTTTCGCCACATCGGAACTTGAACGTTTTTCTTGGTTTGGTACTTGTGTGGAAGGAAGTACTTTTGAGTGGTATAGCCCCAATAGCAACAACAGTGCCGAAATGATGATAAAAATAATCATCCACGCTTCTTTATAGGCGGGCATATTCGCTTGAATAGAGGCTCCTTCGGATGCGCCGAAATGTTCAGCTAGCATTCCCGCTGCTGCTACCAATCCACCGTTGGCTACTAATTTCGCGATGTTGTAGAAAGCTCCTTGTACACCGATGTATTTTGCCTGATCTTCGGGCGATAGTTCGGCCATATAGACGCCGTCACAAGCTATGTCGTGCGTGGCTCCACTCAAAGCGATGACGGCCATCGTGGAGATACTGATAGCGAAAAAATAGTCGAAGTTCAATGAGAGAGCTACTATACCGAATAATAATCCACTCAGTAACTGGGTGACGATAACGAAAAATTTTTTCGTACGATACATTTCTAAAAAAGGACTCCAAAGGAACTTTAATGTCCACGGTAGCATGATGACAGATGTCCAAAAGGCAATTTGGGTATCGGATATTCCTAAGTCCTTGAACATGAATGTGGAAACGAGATTTACCGCTATAAAAGGAAGCCCCATGGCAAAATATGCCGAGGGGACCCATGCAATAGGATTTATCGATTTTTCTTTACTAACCTTCTTCATTTTCCCGAATTGTGTCTTTTTCTGTTCTATAAATGGGATATCGATTATTTGATTCTGATTTCATCGGTGAATAGCCACCCTCCGGCAATGCCGTTCGATAATGCCTTGTAGCGGATATAGCGGGCTTTTGCATTACCTTCCCAACCGAATTCTTTGAATTGAAGCGTTTCGATGTCGGGTGAAATGTCATTGTCGACAGTCGCGAGGGTATCGTAATGTTCTCCATCGACGGAGCTCGATATGATAACTTGTTTGGGTAACCATACATAGGGACCTTTAAGCTGTATGAATTCGGCACGGACTTGTTTGATGTCGGTTTCTTTACCGAGATCAATCGTTACATCAAAATCGCAATCGATAAAGCCTTGCCAACGGTCGTCGTTGTACATCCAACCACCCCGGACACCATCGACCAATGTTTTCTCTCCCTGAGCTGCGTAATGATTGCTATAAGGATTGGCATAGGTTACTTTTTTCCCGATAGCCAGATGGTTTACCTTTTGGTATGATTCGGGTTTATCGCCTATTTCTTTTTCGAGTGGGAAAGGATTATAACCCTGTTCTCGAAGTATATTTACCGCTTGAAGGGCTCGGGTGTGGAAATTATCCCACTTTTTGACCTCGGAAGGTGACCACCCGATTTCGGCAAGTGCCAATATCCGAGGATATATCATGTATTCGTAGTGCTCAGGTGTGGGTATGTGCTCGGTCCATACATTTCCTTGTACACCTAGAATCAGCTCGGCTTCTTTCGTGGAAAGCGAATCGGGGACCGGTTCGAAAGAGTAGACTTTTTCCAAAGTAAGATACCCGCCAATGGCCATCGGTTGAGTGTTGGGGGCATCTTGAAATGCATCGAGGTAGCAGTATTTACCGGGTGTCATGATGGCTTGGTTTCCGGCTTTTACAGCTTTGATGCCACCTTCTTCTCCTCTCCATGACATGACTGTGGCCGTAGGAGATAGCCCGCCTTCTATGATTTCGTCCCACCCGATGATTTTACGACCGTGATCGTTTAAGAACTTTTCAATGCGGTGTATCATGTAACTTTGCAATTCGTCTACCGAATTTAAGTGCTCGTCGGCCATGCGCTTCTGACAACGGGGGCATGTCTTCCAACTACTTTTGCTTGCTTCGTCACCTCCGATGTGAATGTATTCAGAGGGGAAAAGGTCGATTACTTCGAGTAAGACGTTTTCGAGGAATTCGAAAGTTTTTTCGGTTCCTATGCAAAAGTCGGCATTGACATAGGGTTTACCGGAACAAGATAACTCTGGGTAAGTAGCCAATACTTCTTCGGAGTGTCCCGGCATTTCGATTTCGGGAATGATGGTGATATGACGTTCGGCAGCGTAAGCGACAACTTCCCGAATGTCGTCTTGTGTGTAATATCCGCCGACGGCACGAGGATCGTCTTGCTCACAGAAAGTGCGACCTTCTACCCACCAGTCGTTTAATTTATCGAATGGCCTCCACGCTGCGAAAGAGGTGAGGCGGGGATATTTCTTTATTTCGATTCTCCAACCAGCACCATCGGTCAAATGCCAATGCAACCGATTCATTTTGAAATAGGCCATCGCATTCAATTGTTTTTTGACAAACTCTTTATCAAAGAAGTGGCGCGAAACATCGAGGTGCAATCCCCGGTATGGGAAACGAGGGGAATCGTTGATCGTCAGAGCGGGAAGAGTTTTGTTATCGCCGTTATTCAACAGTTGCAGAAGTGTTTGGAGTCCGTAGAATATCCCAGTCTCGGTATTTGCCGACAGGCGAACACCTTTTTTAACGATTTCGATCCGATAGGCTTCATTTCCTGTCACGATGGAACTATCGCAGAGGTTCAATTCTATTCCGTTATTTCCGGTAGCTGATTCGGCAAAGGGAACGGAACTGAGCGATGTCCCTTCGAGATAGTCGGTCAGAGCTTGACGACTTTCTGCGGAGAGGTTTGTATAGAACTTGGTCTCGGGTGAAATTGTAAAATTTCCGCTGTGATACTCTACCGATCGAGGCATAGGTATAACATCTATTTCTTTTCGCTCAGAACAGCTGTTTCCGATAAGTAACAGTGTAGAGAAGAGAACGGATTTGAATATATTATGTGTATTCATACGTTTCGGTAATAATCATTAGTTAACAGAAATTTCATCGACAAAAAGCCAACCTTTTTCACCTTTGGCTCCGTGCCATGCCGGTATTTTATCAGTGGTATCGATAACCACCCGGATTTTCGAGGCGGGGACGGCAGGAAATTCGCAGGTATATTTCCGTACTCCGTCTTGGTCTTGTTTTTGTGTTACCGGAATTTCGAGTTTCCCGATTTCGGTCATCGGGTTGTCTCCATTAGTCGCATAGACTTTTATTTGGGTGGGCGGGAAAATGTACTCGGAATATTGTACGAGCGACCCTATTTTGACCTGACTTATCGTTTGCGTTTTTCCTAAATCGATTGTTGCATCTAACGGCGTATCGATGAATCCGAGCCAACAACCGTTGCTGTAATTGAAATCTCCATGTATGCCATCGGTGAGTACACCGGCTCCTCCGAAAGTATATTTTTCACTGGGTGCATCTTTCAGTTGGGGCATGTGTCCTGTGGCTTTATTGAATTTGAAGGGGCGCACGAGTGTGCGGGTTTCGATGCCTTCGCGTACGACGATAGCTTTCAATGTGCAAGAATCATTTTCGGTACGGATTTCTATCGGCTCGGTATATCGGGTGCTGTTTGTCGTTGGTTCGGATCCATCGAGGGTATAGTAGATGGGTGCATTGCCTTGTGTACGGAGTGTCGCTTCTATACAGCCTTTGGTTTCATTTACCGAGTATTCGCCTTTAACTTCGAGTATATGTTTGGCATAGTTGAGTCCCATTACATCGTAGATGGCAAGGATATGGCCTATATTATCGAGGAACCGGTCATAACTTTTGTTTTCGACTTGATCCCATTGTACTTCGCTCAGTGCTGCTAATCTGGGAAGTATCATGTATTCGAGGTGTTCGGGAGTAGTGATATATTCTGTCCAGATGTTAGCTTGTGTACCTAATATGAATTTGGCTTGTTCTTCTGTAAGACTTTCGGGTATGGGATTGAAATTGTAGACCATATCGACTGGATTATAACCGCCGATAGCCAAAGGTTCGTTTTGTGTATCTCGTGATTGGTAATAGTCGAGATAAAGAGGGGCAGTCGGTGTCATGATGGCATAATGCCCTTGTTTCGCCGCTTCGACACCTCCCGCAACACCTCGCCATGACATAACAGTCGCATTGGTGGTGAGTCCGCCTTCGAGCATTTCGTCCCATCCGATAATTTCGCGTCCGTGTTCATTGAGGAATTTCTCTATCCGTTCGGTCGTATAGCTTTGCAGATAGTGTTCGGCTTTACCATGTTCGTCGTCTTTGAGTCCTAATTTTTGGATACGGGCTTGGCAAGCAGGACATTTTTCCCATCGAATTTTGGGACATTCGTCACCTCCAATATGTATGTATTTCGAGGGAAATATATCTATGATTTCGAGCAAAACGTTTTCAATGAATTCGAATGTTTTTTCTTTTCCTACGCAGAGCACATCGTCACGGATACCCCACTGTCCGGAAACTTCGTACGGGCCACCCGTACAACCTAATTCGGGATAAGAGGCCAATGCCGCCATCATGTGTCCGGGAAGGTCTATTTCGGGAATAATAGTAATACCCAAATCGGCGGCGTATTTTACCATATCACGTAATTCGTCCTGTGTATAGAATCCACCATAAGGGGTAGTGTCGTAGTTATCCCATTCTTTACGAATCATGGTTTTGTTGCGAATACTGCCCACTTCGGTCAATCGTGGATATTTTTTTATTTCTACGCGCCAGCCTTGATCGTCGGTGAGATGCCAATGCAATGTATTTAGTTTGTGAACAGCCATTACGTTGAGAATCCGTTTTACTTCGTCTAATGTGAAGAAATGACGGGCAACGTCGAGGTGCATTCCCCGATATCCGAAACGGGGAGCATCGTTTATCGTGGCGCAAGGAACCGACCAATTTTCATCTGCGGAGAGGCTTTCTCCATAGATCGCTACCGGAAGGAGTTGTTTAACGGTTTGTAGTGCATAGCGTACGCCGTTGGGCGTAGCTGCGGTTATTTCGATTTTCTTTTTGCTGATGTTTAGCCGATAAGCCTCTTGGCTCATAGTCGTGTCGATTTTTACGATCATCATATTTTTGCCTCCTTTTTCGGCTATTTTTAGGTCCTTGCCGGCTGTTTTACCGAATTGTTCTGCAAACCGAGCCAAGATTTCATTTACTTCGTCTCCACATTCCGGTGAAATAAAAATCTGTGTGTCGTCATCGAAAGAAAAGCGTCCCGACATCTGTTCCATGTCATTGGGATAGGGTATTAATTCATAACGGTTTGGGTTGTCTTCACTTTGGCAGGAGATTAAGGAGATTATCAAGGCCACAAGTGCGAGATAACGATTCATATTTTTCATAACTGTTTGGATTATGTGATGTTAATATCTGATTTCGTTTATTGTTTGACCGGGGTGTTCCCCATTTCCATTACAATTTTTCCGCCTTTCATAATGTCGCTATGCATGAAGAAAGGAGATTCGAGCAAGATATTATCGAGGCGAATGCTCTGTATATATTTATTGGTTAGGGAATTGTTGTTGGCGATAATTTCGAATACTTTCCCATTGGGTAGATTTATGGTTACCTTATCGAAGATAGGACGACCGACAGAATATATGGGCGATCCGGGACATACTTGATAGAATCCCATCGCATTGAGCACATACCAAGCCGACATTTGACCGCAATCTTCGTTGCCCGACAATCCATTGGGGTTGTTGAAGTATTGGGTATGGAGAATCGTATCGATCAACTGTTGAGTTTTCCACGATTGATTCACGTAGTTGTAAAGGTGAACGATGTGATGGCTTGGCTCGTTTCCATGAGCGTATTGTCCGATGAGTCCCGATATATCCGAAGATACGAGAGGTCCTTCTATCTTAGATTCGGCGATAAAGAGAGAATCGAGTCGACCAATGAATTTTTCCTGACCTCCCATCAAGGCGATAAGTCCTTCTATATCGTGAGGAACGAACCAAGCCCATTGCCAAGCTGTTCCTTCGCAATAATCGTCATTGCGGTGGTCGGAGTAACGGGGATTAAATGGAACGTGCCAATTCCCTTTCAAGTCTTTACCACGCATGAATCTGGTTTGCGGGTCGTAGTAATTGATGTATGATTTAGAGAGTGCCTTGTATTTTTCGTAAGTGGCCGTATCGCCAATTTCTTCTGCCAATCGAGCGATGCACCAATCGTTATAGGCGTATTCCAAACCTTTGGCTACCGACTCGTTTTCTTTTTCGTAGGGAATATAACCTATTTTATTTTTGTAGTATTTAGAAATGGGAACCAACCCGTTGACCATTCTGCTCGATGCGATAATACCGGTCGTATCATATACTGAGCTGCGGATACAGGCTTCGAGCAATTCTTTTCCATCGATTTTGTCGAATCCCTTCATATATGCGTCGACAATTACGGGTATAGCATGATAACCAATCATCGTAGCTGTGTAATTTCCTGCTAATTCCCACATGGGCAGAATACCCCCTTCGTGGTATTTTTGCATAAGAGACATCACCAATTTTTCATTTAAATCGGGTTTGATGATGGTCAATAGTGGATGCAATGCACGAAAAGTATCCCATAGTGAATAAACCGTGTATATTTCTTTGCCGGGTTTGGTTTGATGTATCATTTGGTCGAGCCCACGATAGCGCCCGTCCGCATCGGAAAAAAGGCTGGGGTGTATAGCCGTGTGGTATAGTGCTGTGTAGAATATCTGTTTTTGGGTTTCGTTATTACCTTCGACTTGAATGGTTTCCAAGTAGTCGTTCCACTTATTTTGTGTAGCGGTCATTATACTGTCGAAGTCCCAAGATGGAATTTCGGTTTCGACATTCCGCTGTGCTCCTTTTATATCTACGGCCGATATACCTACTTTTACAAGCACTTCTTCGTTTTGTGCCGTCGGGAATTGGAGCAGTGCTTTTTTCTGTTCCAATTTACAGGATTTTCCATCGCGCACGATATCGATGACCGTGTCGACGATATGGCAAGTGAATGGTTTGGAAAATTTCATGTAAAAGCCTATACATTGATTTTCCGCCCAGCCTTTGGTCTTTTTCCACCCGACTATTTCGGTATCGCTGAGCGAGGCGAGCTTCATATCGATGTTTTCTTGTCCTTGTAGACTGTAATCCAAATCGACGATAAATCCTGCCTCTTTACTTTCGGGGAAACGATAACGGTGCAGGGCCGCCCGAGGTGTCGCCGTTAGTTCGGCTGTCACGTTGTAACGATCGAGTTCTACCGAATAGTATCCCGGTTTTGCCACTTCTTTGTAGTGCGAGAACGGTGAGGCATAGGCGGTTTGTTGGCAACCGTCTCCCAAGTAACGATAGTTTTGTTTTCCTACGGTGGGCATTAACAGAACGTCTCCGTAGTCTCCACAGCCCGTACCGCTCAGATGGGTATGAGAGAATCCGTTTATCGTGCTGTCGGAATAGTGATATCCCGAGCAGGCATCCCACCCGTATATACGGGTATCGGGACTGGGCTGTATCATTCCGTGGGGGGCGACGGGGCCGGGGAATGTGTGTCCGTGACCTCCCGTACCCACGAACGGGTTTACATAGTCGATGTATTGTAACTGCGTTTCTGTGAGGTTAGAACAGCTTGAAAAAAGCAGTAATCCCAAACCTATCCATAGCGTTGTTCGTTTCATGTCCTTTGTTTATATGTGATGATCTTTTTGTTCTATCTTTTTGCTTTTATCGTATTATTTTACAGGTCGATAAATCCCCGTTTGTATGCATAACTTGCACGATTAATATTTGTGGAATATTCGAGCCGAATGTTGTTTCAAAGATACATTTATTCACGTTAAAATGGTTTATTGTTTTTCCGTTTAAGTCGAATAAAATTATATTTTGTATCATATCGTCCGATTGTACGATCAGCCGATTATTGTTTGTATATATGGTTAGACCGTCTTTTTTTATGTTATTTATGGCGGTGGGTTTCCCCGGTTTTTCTACATAAGGAGTCCCAACGGGAAGTATTTCGTAAAGATTGGGAATATTCTCTTTGTTCCACTCTATTTTCACGGCTGTTACCGTATCTATTTCATGGGTGTCTATGACTGTGCACAACGGTTCCAAAGACCCTTTTTCGATCCATTCGGAGCCATTGTTGACATATATTGACGGGAGTTTGCGAGTGGAATCGAAGATGGTATTGTGGAAAATTTCAATCGACTCTATCGTTATATTTTCGATAAAACGGTGTTCGATATATCCTGCTTCGCCAGCTTGGTAGTTGGTCGAAAGGTCTTTGTCGGCGAGGGTGGCTATTTGCACTCCGCTTTGGTCGGTCGTTTGGGTGTATTTTTCAGACATATCCGCTTTAAATTCGGCTACTTGTAACCAATAGCTACCTACGGTATTACGAATGATAAAGCGAACATATCGTGCCATGAGTCCGTTGGCATTGCAAGTAAACGAACGGGTAGAGTCGAGATAGCCGTTTGTAAATTCGGTTACCGTTTGCCATTGGTTGTTATCGGCGGAGACTTCTATCGCTGCGGTTCCTGAGAGCTGGTCGGTCTCTGTAAATGTGATGCTTATCTCGTAAATGGGCTGAGCCGAAGGGTAGGTGAGAAGAATATAATCGCCTGCGGCTTGTGCTTCGCTGCTCCAAAAGAATGTCGAGGAATTTCCATCGACGACGTTGTTTATGGAGTAAGATTGATATTGTGACATATTGGTGGATGCCTCGGCTTTGACTTCTACGGAGGTGAGGATACGGGAAACCGATAGTTGGTTAAAATCTACGGCGACTTCTTCTTCCGAAATATTCTTAATTCGGATATATGCGGTTTTTTGTTCTCTGATGGGTAATTGTATCGGAGTCCACTGTTTTCCATTTTCCGAAATCTCTACTCGAAGCGTTTTGTCGGCCGTGATTTCTTCCACATTTATTTTTTCGATGTTTCCGAAATAAATACCTACGTATTCGTCTTTATCGAGATCGAGTCCGTTCAATCCGGTTAATCGGACCGTTTCGTTCTGAGCCGTCAATTCTACACCTTGCAAATTCTCGATGTTGGTAATTATTTGCAAACTGTCTTTTGCCGGCCATAATCCGGGGATACTGTTTCCTATTTTTTCTACCAAAAAGTCTGTGAACGGGCGCAAATGGCTATCTCCCGGTTTCACTTCATAGAATTTTTCGGTGGTCGAAGTTCCATATCCTTCGAGAGCGCTTACGAGATAGGTAGAGTCGGAACTCATACCGGTGTATAGTTTTTTCAATCGTAGGTATTTTTCCCAACCTTCGGAGCGGGACATGGAGTTTCCATATTCGAGCATATCCAATGCGTCGAGCGCTATCGTACTTATGTTTTTCAACTTGGCGTTCCAACAGCGAATGTCCTCATACATCAATCGGTAATCTCTGTGCGGACTGTCTTTTAGGGTTTCGATGTACGTGCAAGCCTGTTTAAGATTTTCCAGTTCGTTTCGCAGCTTGTCGGATTCCGGCGGGAAACTTTCGCCGCCGAATTTCTCCATGAAATTGTCATAGAGCGTTATCATTTCTTCGTCCTCGACCAACGTGTTCGAGAAGCGGGCGAAGCATTTGATCGCTTCGGCAGTCTGCGTATCGCCGGGATCGGCTATTCGGTGAAATACTTCTTCCCAGTTTTTATGAACGTCGAAAGCGTTGGGATTCCAACTGTAATCGGCCGCTCCGAACAAGGCGATTTTCGAAGCCTGTGCTTGGTTCATCGGGTTCAGAATAAGCCCGTTGAGCGTATTGATTGCACCGGGTTTTTCAATTGTCCAGTGAGTTGTTAACTCCCGCATGTAGATGCGGTCGTCATGATCGTCGTTTACCGGATTGTTCCACCACATGACAGGATTTCTTCCCACGCGTCCGGCCATATCGTCGATGGCCGAGGGGCGGATATTGGAGAAGCAGTCGTATCCGGTAAAGGCGATGACTACTTCGCTATCGACTTTTTTCAGGTTGTTTAGAGTGTAGGATGCTCCGTAGTTGAGAGCGTAAGCCGTGGGGACGAAAAAAAGAGGTGCTACTTGGTCGTCGGTGTTGTCGGTAGTGTATCGTTCGCGTATTTTTACTTGTACTTCGTTGGCTAGATGAGCTTGCATGTCCCCACTGGGAGTGTAGGTCATGTCGTCGATGAAAACACCAAATCCCCGTACACCGAGGCTATAAAGGTGATCGAATTTTTTCATGAGGGCGTCGATACCGGGAGCCATAGCCGATTCGTTCGAAAAACTGATCCCTTGTTGTAATCCGGGGTGTGCTGCCCAGATGAAATCGACGTTGCATGCTTTTGCTGCTTGCACCATTGTTTTCAAATCATCTTGGGTAATCATACCGAAAAACCGTTGCTGTTCGGTGAGCGAGGTAGGATAATCGTCCCTCCAATTACCGAGGTGGTAGGGATCCGATTTCGGTCCATACACGAATACGTTCATTTTGAATCGTTTACAAAATTCAAAAAGACTGATACGGTTTTCCACCGAGTAGGGGTGTCCGTAGAATCCTTCTACGATTCCCCGATATTGAGTGTGTGAATAATCTTCGAAAGTAATTTGACGGATCGAGTTGCCGTCGGTTTGCTCCAAAATTTGTTCGAGTGTGGCAAAGGCATAAAATTCGGAACCTTTATCATTACCCAGAATGACGATGTCGCCGTGAGGGTGCAGGTCGTTTATTTGCAGGAGATAGGGGTCGAATTTATTATCTCCCGTTTCAAAAACGGCAAGGGGCAAATTGTTTTCTACGGCATAGCGGTCTGCTGCGCCGTCCGAGCCGTTGATTCCTATGTAGAGGTTCGTATTCGTCTGCGACGGATTTGTGGAGAATGCGATGGTATATCCTGCTTCTTCGAGTACTTCTTTCATGCGGTTGCGGGTCACTTCACCGATTCCACTTTCGCAAATGACATTTATTTGTTGCGTCAATTTGATAGCCTCTCCGGTTTCGATGACTTTTTGCGGAGTGGGATATATGGAGTATGTTTGAGCATGGTTTTTACTCAGTATCGTACCGAATACTAACAAAGCAAGCAGGGTGAATATGTTTCTCATCGCTAAATGTGTTTAAGCAAAAAGCTTTTGTTTTTGATATAAAAAAGATACAGACTATATTTTGTGTTTCATGGTTTTTCCGAGTTGCGATATAAACCGGTAGGGGTGTATTAAAGCCCGACGAAATCGGGGTGAACCGTGCGAACCATGGTATTTTTTGAAAACACCCCGCACTCACACGAGGCAGGCGGGTACGGGGTGTGGCCATGAAAACCTAATTATTTTTTGAAGCGAATGATTGTTGTGTTTTCGCCCATCGAAACCTTAGCCAAATAAATGCCGGCAGGAAGATTTTCGAGATTGGTTGTCATTTCGGTAGCTTCGGCAACTGCCGTTCCCAATAAATTATAGATAACAGCCGTTGCGCCTTGCGACATATAGAGCACCTTGTCGTTGTAGTAAGCAATAGCCTCGGCCGTTACGCTTTCGATGGCGGTTGCTTTCTTTTGTTCGACAAGAATATTTACTCCTGTTTCAGCGACAGGAATAGGATCGCTGACGTTTTCAAGCGGAGTTCCGTCCACAGTAACAGAAGCAATATCGAGTATTTCACTACGATCTACGACATAAAGATTACTGTATTGTTTTACATAAGCGGAAGATGCCAAATGGGGATCGATATTGACATTGAAACGGTGAAGTTCGAAGAGGTCTTCTTCTCCCCACGGTGCATTGTATTTTACTAATGTAAGGGAGCGCCCATTGGTTTTTTGCAAAGCATCTGCCATTGGGAAGTTACCACTGGTAACGGTTCCATTTTTACGATAATAAGCGTCGATGTCACCAGCGAGATTTTCAACTGTCGTGGCATCGGCGGACTCGGGTAGGTAGTGGGCTACCAATCCTTCGGCATCGGCTTTGGGCCCGAACATCGAGGCTTCTATTTCCTCGGGGGTGAGGGTTTTGTTCCATAATTGTACTTCCTCTACTTTACAAGGCATTTGGTTGTATTTGGAGTCCCCGATGGCGAAGTCGCAGGCGTCGTAAAGCAACGCCAAACCTCCGTCTTCTACTTCTTGCGAGATAGCCTCTTTCCCATTTTTATATACTTTGAACGTTCTTCCGTCATTGCTGGTTACCAGCGAAATAAATGCAAATTCACCCGGATAGAGTGTTGTGTTCTCAGATACGGCCGGGGCATTTACTCCGGGGCATGCGGTCGTGCTACCGTCCCATTTGCGATACCAAACGGCGAGTTTACTGTCTTTTACTCCCACGCCATAAGAACCTTCGACAGCCCAAGTGATACTGTTTTGAACATGTCCCATGAGGACTCCGTTGTAGCCCATAGGAGAAATCCAAGCCGAGAAGGTATAATTACGAGACCGTTGGTCGCTCGATACTTGATTTTGAGTTGTATTGTGTTCTCCTAATACCGTGTCATTGAAACGTAGTTGGCAATCTTCTCCGTTGCCATAACCGGGAGCCGACATCAGCATGGCATCGCCTTCGGTGGGTAGAGCTTTGAAGGTGGCTGCAAAATTAGCCGATGCGTTCACTGTATAGGTTTCGCTTGGAAATACTTCGTCGTTGTTGGTTACCGATACCAATTCATAGCCGGTCGAAGGGGTAGCCGTAACCGTCAAAATGGTTCCTTCGGATATTTCATCACCCGATGTAATGGGATTTACACCATTTTTTACGGTCAAAGTTCCGTTTTCGGGTGTGGAAAAGTTTATGGCGTATTTTTGTATTTGAGATTGTACTGTGACTTTTACATCGTAGTATGTCCCTTCGGAATATGTTCCGTTGTAGGTGGGATTGCTGGTGTCGTTAGCCCCGAAAAACATCATGCGGAGCAGATAAGTGGTTCCCTCTTCGGCGCTTTCCGGGATTGTAATACTGGGTAAAGTTCCTGTGTTGACTTTCGACGTATTGTCTTCCACGTATACTGTTACACCGTTTGTTGCGTCTTCAAATCCTCCTTGTCCAGAGTTTCCGCAATATATCAAACGGGTCATTTCTTTGGTTTCATTGGCATCGGAGAAGGTAGCGAATGCTCCCCACCAAGTGTTTATTTTTATCGTAAATTCTACTTTGGCCCCCGGAGCGACCAAAAGTTCTTGTGCTATTTTTCCGTTTGGCGTTTTGGGTATTGAGATGTTTTCGAGGTCTTCCAATGCCCCAGATGTACTGAACGAAACGATGTTTCCTACATTTCCATCTTTCGGGAACGTAGGCTCCTCATACCCGTCGAGAGGCTTTTGAGCGTTTGCTATGGTACTCCCTAACAAGAGAGCCGCTAATGTAAAAAGATAATTTTTTTTCATAAGATGATACTAAATAATATTCTGATTGATTTAATAACCCTCCGCACAAGGACTTGTGCGGAGGGTTTGAATGGCCTTGTATTATTCGGCTACCACTTTGAAAGATTTCACGCGTTTGCCGTCTTTCGACACGACTACATAGTACATGCCTTTGGCAGCATTTACCGTGAGCGTGCAGATTTCGCCGGCCATAGCTTGGTGCTTTTTGGTAGTTACCTGACGACCTTGTGCGTCGAAGATGTCGATAACGTAGTTACCGTCGGCTGCGAATTGCAGGTTGACATTTTCGATGAAGGGGTTGGGGTATACCGTGAGGTTATCTACCAAGTTGCCATCGATACCCGAAGAGGGGAGAACTACGATATACTCTTCTTTCGTCTTCGTATCCGAGCCCCATCCGTTGGCAAGCGTCAAGGTGACGTTATATTTACCGTCTTTGTTGAATGTAACCGATGCGTTGTCACCGGTGTTTTGAACTTCGGCGTCGGCAACGGCGAATGTCGATGTCGTAGTGATGGGCAATGTACCCGACATGGCCGGGTTACCTTGAATAGCGATATTGGCCGGTAATATGTGTTCTTCGTTTGCAGAGGTGTTTTCACCGCCTGCACCTTTCACTTCGATATAGGCAGCCTTGTTGTCGGTAACCAAAGTACCTTTGTTTTCAAACACTTTTTCGCCTTCGTTGTAGTTGTCCGATTCGAACGTCCAGTAACCTTTCAGGTCAGAGGGGATTTCTTTACCGTCGTAACCTTTCATGGCTTCTATTACTTCGGTATCGCTCAATGCCTTGTGCCAAACTTGTACATCGTCGATGACACCGGAAAATCCGGCATAGTAAACGCGAGAACCACCGATGTAGATGTTTGCAGCTTTAACGTTTCCAGTTCCACCGTTATTATCGTTGTAATTGTATTTTGAAGCATTACCTTCTCCTACTTTCTTACCATTGAAATAGATTCTTTGTTTGCTGCCGTCGAATGAAATGAGGACGTGTGCCCATTGACCTTCGGATAAACTATAAGATTCGGTTCCGGTACGGTTACCGTCTGTACAACAAGCCAAGTTGGGAATTTCGTGTTTGTTGTTGTTTCCGTTGAAATAGTATTGCGATTCATTTCCCCACATAGTATAAGAAATGATATTGTTATCCAAAATGCGTTGTCCTCCGTTGTTGAATGTCTCAGGCCATACGTCTACCCAAAGGGCTCCCCAATTATTATCGGGCCAGTGGATATCCATATTGCGTTGCTCGATCAATCCCATACCGAATTTAGCGAACGTGAATTTTTCGGGTTTTATCCAAAGACAGATTGAATATTGATTTTGATTCATCGGCAAGAAATCCGATGGAATACGGAACATATAGGGGTCGTCTACCTGCAAACCACGAGAAACCGTACCTTCGTTCTTTTTGCCGGTGTAGCTGAGTGTTACTTCGGCAGTACCGTCTTCGAGGGTTACGTTGGTGTCGGATGCTGTGAAATCGGTAATCGAAGGAATTGCACCTGTGCTTTCGGGAGAAATTTGTACATAGCCGCGATAAGAGAGTACACTCAAATCTACTTTGGTGAGTTTTACATCGTAATAACCTTCTTCTGACAGTGAAGTGGTTATCGAACGACCGCCATCTTGGGTGAATACGGCATTACCGCCGGTGGTTGCGTTAAAGATTTCCCAAGAGAAAGGTTCTTCTTGGTTGGGGTCGATCAACGAGAGGGTAAATTCCTCGCCGGCTTTGATTACCGCTTTGTTACATTCGATACCGTCGACGAGTGTGAGGTCGGTAGTCAGATAACTGGTCCATGTCGTTTCGCTCTTCGTTTTTCCGTCGGGAGCTACGGCACAAACACCGATTCGGTAATCCGAGATTTCATTGTTGGCCGATACCGGAGCGCCTACTACGTAGTGTGCCCAAGAAGAAGTCGTTCCGCAAAGAACGGGCTCTCCGTCTTTTGCTTGTACGTAAACTTCGAAGTACCAAGTATCTACATCTTCGTTATAAACGGGTATGGAGGGATCGGAATCGTTTTTGGAGGATTCGCAATCCCAGCTAAATTTGAAATCGATCGAGTTATAAGTACGTTTTTTCAAGATTTTGCTTTCTTCGGTAGTGATGACTGGTTTGATCGGTGCAAAAGTCTTTGCTGGAACAATAGCCATTTCGCCGATGAATACATCGTAGTTTGTCGGGGTATTTTCGAATTTGAGACCGATGAGGGCTACATTTCCGTTCATACCGATTTCAGAGGCTTTCTTGGAGAAGGTTGTCCATTGTCCTTCTTTGGCTCCGGTAATGTCGCAAGAGTGCAATGTAGATTCCGACCCTACGAACGACCAGAAGAGTTTCATGTGCGTATCTTCGCCGCTATTTAATTTGAAAGTCATCGATACGTCGTCGGTTTCAGAAACGTCGAAGTTGGTCTTGAAGAGACGAACGTTGGATACTTTCGTAGCTCCGCTCATGTGTAGGGCCGAACCGGCATACCAAGCATCTTCGTAAGTGAATCCGCATTCGATACCGTCTTCGGGTACGTTATTGCTGTCGTCTGTAATCCACCAGCGCCATGTGGGCAGGTAGTCCTGTACACCTACGTTGAACCATTTGTTCCCGAAGGTTACTTTTCCTTCGTTACGGAAGGTTTTTCCGTTACCGAGTCCGAAACGGGTTACGAAAGGCAACTCTTGCAGTACGCTTCGGGCGGGCAGGTATTCTGCTATACCGTGAAAGTTGTTCATAGCCGCTTCGCTGGAACTGGAAATTCCGTCTTTAATAGCCGGGCGTTTTGCCGGGTTTCGGTTACCGCCGGAGAATACTTGCTCTTGCTTTTCGAGGTAACAGGCTTGTACAGCTTCGTCACCCGAACCGAATTCGGAAGAGTTCTGGTAAATCATATTGGTGGTGTGGTTTCCCCAAAATGCGATAGACATTTTGGTGTTTTTCAACGTAGACCACGGACCTCTTGCCAACCAGTTTCCTTGAATGTCGTAACCGGCATAAAGGGTGTAGGGATTGGCTCCGATTTGTTCGGCGTAGCTAGCCGAACTGCTTGCAGAATATCCCCAATCGTAGTTGAGCATATACATGTCGACTACTTGTTTGTTGTTTTTCCACAACCAATCTTGTTTGCTACTACCGAAAGAGGAACCTAAATCCATAGATCCTCCGTTAGAACCTACTCCATACCAATATACGTGGAATTGCCAACCGATCGATTCTGCATATTCCCGACATTGGGAGAAGAAGTCTTGCAAAGCAGAGGCTTGGGGAACCGGACCTTCGGGGTTGATACCGACACCATCGAGACCATAATAGCGAAGGAATTTTACGAATTTTTCTACGTATTTGAATTTTCCGCCTTCTTTTTTCACCAGCATATTTACATTAGCTGTTGGGCTGGTGTTATCGCCTCCCCAAGAGTCGAAGAAGATGAGACCGCCGCTATTGGCTACACCGTTACGGTGAGTAACGTCGCTGTATGCACCCGGTACACGTACCCACGGGAGAGACCAGCCGCCTTGCGAATCCACGTAGGACCACATACTGAAATTATCGCCGTCGAATACATATCGCGGTAGCGATTGCCAGTAAGTGTCGGATATACCCATCGGCGTCCACATACTGAATTTGCGGTCTTGCGTCATGGTGGGATCTACCTGTGTTGCCGTGTTCACGAAACGTTTTTTCATGGGGACACGGGCGATGTAGAAGTTCTCGTCTTCGGAAAGGGGGACTCCCGGTTCCCAAGATTCAAAATAGTCATAAAAATCGAGATAGACTGTTTTTTTATCACCTCCGGCGATAGAAATTTCTTTGGTCGGTAAGAGTTCTACATAGGGAGCGTGGGTAGGAATGTTTTGTGCATAGTTTCCCACAACTACCGAACAAGCCAATACCGATAATACTAATTTCGGTGTTTTCATGTTTTTTGTTTTTAAGTTAATAATAGGATCTCAAAAAAGTTGTTTTTTATTTTAGGGGAGAGAGTGTACGTTTCTATACGCTCTCTCCGATTAAATTTTTAGTTAGAAACTTCGGTTTCCCAACGACGATTGTCGCCCAATCCGGCAGGGTCTTCTACGTCCCACCAAAGGGTAGTACGCATCAGGTTACTTCCTCCGAGGGCTTGGATCCCCGACGTATTGACATCTTGGGCGGCTGCCGCATCGGTCATGTTCCACGGAATACGGCGAATCATACGACCTTTTCCCAACGAGCCGTCTCCGATATCGTTGACGGGGAATATGCGAGGATAACCGGTACGGCGCAAGTCGTTCCATGCTTCAAGTCCCATAGGGAACTGAGCGAGCCATTTTTGGGTGATGATTTTTTCGAGCTTTACTTTATTGTCGTCGCTGTTGTTGATTTTTACTCCTACGGTAACCAGACCTTTGGTGTTGTTGCGTGAGTTGTGCGGATCCACGTAGTCGATAGAAGTATCTGCCGATTCTTGATTCCAATAGGTTTGGAAGTCGGGTTCGGTTTGTGCGATGTCGTAATCGTCGAACATGGCAGCAACACCTCTCAGATAGTTGGTATTGACCGATCCGCCGATATTCCATCGAAGGGCTGCCTCGGCTTGCAGAAAGTAACGCTCGGAGAGTTTGAAAATGGCGAGCGGGAAATTTGCGAAAGCACTTGTGACACCTGAAAATTTGGTGTATTGGTTATTATCGTCCCGAGGTGTGAGTTGGATTCCCGTGCGGACTCCCACAATGTCTTGTTGTGCTTGCCACGTCGTTTCTCCGTTTTCGTCGCGTATGGCATCGCTATTTTTTTCAAAAATTTTATCCATGAAAGGTACTTTGAGTCGCTTCATGATGTTTTCGAGCGAAGCGTTTATACGTGTGTCGTTCCAAAGAATGGAGATAAATGCCAACGGGTGATTGGTTCCGTTATTAACCATCGTGTTGTACTCGATGCTTTTTTCGATAAGTCCGTCGTCGATAGCCGATTGCGCTTCGGTTTTAGCTCTATCGGGATTGACGTTGGACATACGCATGGCCATGCGCAGACGAATGGAATTGGAGAATTGTTCCCATGTTTTTACATCGCCGCAGATTTTGTCGTATTGAGCCAGAATCTGATTAATGGTATCTTGATGTTCTTCGGAAGTAGAGGTAAACTCTTTCAATATTTTCCCCGCATCTTTAAGATTGACGAACAGGGAGTCGTAGATTTGATCCATCGGTTCGTAGGTTACGGGAGGTTCCTGCACATCGTTTTTATAATCGGTCCACGGGAAAGGTCCGTACACATCGGAAAGTTCCAATGCAGAGAAACAATACATGATGTTGCACATGGCTCCGATTTCTCGCAGATTGAGGTCGGCAGCCGAGCGCATTACAGGTAAGGCTGCTTGTGCTACGTTGAAAAAACTGGCTTTGGGACCATCGCAGTATTGCGCAAAATACCGGTAGGTAGAGGGCAGGTTCCCGCTAAAATTTTGTGTTCCGGCCATGTATCCCGAATAATTGTCGATGTGAATGTTGAATTGTACTTGATAGACGTGTGCACCGTTCGATGCTCCGACATCGTGCATTTTTTGCTGTGCCGTCAGGAACATACCGGCTGCCTGTTCATAGTTCTCGGCAATAGAGAGGTCGCCCGAACCGACTTCGATGTTGGAGTTCAGATCGTCGAGCAGAGGGTCGCCGCAACCGATTAAGGAGATTGCCGCGGCAAAAACGAATGCTGATAAATATACTGTTGTTTTCATGATGTTATGTTTCGTTAGAATGATGCTTTAAGTGAAATACCGAAAGAACGGGTAGTAGGCATACTGAAAATATCTACGTTACCCAGAGCATTTTGCGTACTCAACGAAGTATCGGGGTCAATGGGTGCATCGATGTACAAGAAGAACAAGTTACGGGCATTGGCCGATACCGTGAGGTTCTTGCTTTGTCCGAAGAGATTGCGGAACGTATATGCCAATGAAATCTCACGAAGACGGAAGTTCGTAGCATCATATACGTAGTTGCGTCCTACGGGTGATCCACCGCCGATGGTCTGATAATATTGGTCGACCGGAACGACTTGGTTTGTTCCCGGGATATACATGCCGGGCTTGGTGACAACACCGTCCTCGGAGGTCCAATAGAGGTTGTTGGCAACGGCGTAGTCCCGTGCATCGGCCGTACGTTGCGATGTGCCGAAATAGTCGAGGTATGCCTCGGTGAAGGAGATGACTTTACCGCCAATTTTTCCATCGATAAGGAAATAGAAGGAGAAGTCTTTGTAATTGAAGGTGTTGGACCAACCGAGGGTGTGCTTGGCATTCATGTTGCCGAGGTATTCGTTGGCTTGTCCATTGAGTTTGAATGGAGCTCCGGTTTGAGGGTCGACAACGATTTCTCCGGTTATTTCGTCTCTCATAAAGTCGACGGCATAGAGGTCGCCATAAGAACCGCCTTCTTCGAATTTGATTTTCAGACCGCTGAGGTTACCCATATCGATTTCGTGGGTATATTTTTGTCCATTTTGCTTACGGGCCACCGTGAGGATTTTGTTGTCGTTGTAGGCGTAATTGAAGTTGGTAATCCAACTGAAATTGTTGTTGGGAGCGAAGATATAGGATGCGGTTAACTCGATACCTTGATTACGTACCTTACCACCGTTGATATATATTTCCTTGCCGGCAGCACCTTCGTATTTCATGAATTGGTTTTTCATGATGGCGTTGTAGTAGGTGGCTTGCAACGAGATGGAGCGATCGAGCAAACTGATGTCGAAACCAGCTTCGAACGATTGTGTGGTTTCGGGTTTGGGATTTTTGAAGTTAATGATCGCACTGCTGATGTAGGCTCCTGTCGCCGGATTACGTTTTGCCGATGCGAGGAATAGGTTATTAGGAATAGAGTTACCCACCTCAGAGTACGAAGCCCGTAGTTTCAATTCGTTGATTTGTTCGGGCAAAACAAGTATCTTGTTCATTTGAGCGGATGCACCTGCCGAATAGTAGGCAAAGTGGGGATCCATATCTTTGAACTGTGTAAAGGCACGATACCAGTCGTCTCGGTAACTACCCTCGACCGTTACTTTGTCTTGCCAAGTAACTTGTGCCGTAGCGAAAATGGCTCGTTCCCAGTTTTTGGTAGTAAGTCCTCCGTAGTTTTCGCTACTGTTGAGATAAATATCGGAGAGAACGAATTGGTTGCACGAGAGGTCCTCGGTATAGGGTGCTCCTGATTTGGCAATAGGAGTAATCATCCATTGATCGTAGGAAGAGTTCATCATGCTACCGCCGGCATTGACCCCGATGGTGAAATCTTTGAATGTTTTGTTGTAGCTTAACATGAAATCGCCGTAGAAGTCTTGCGACTTGGTATGGTCGAGAATAAGACGACCCCGGTCGATCATTTCGGCATTACCCCATGTGGTGGCGTATTGTCGGTTTTCGTCGTTGCGTTCGTTGTAATCGTATTTGATACGAGCTTGCAAATTGAGGCCGTCGATGATTTGCCAGTTGGCAGCAATACTACCGAATGTGCGGTTAATCACTTCTTCGCTGGTCATACGGTTGAGCAACCACCACGGGTTATTGAGGTTGATGGCATCGGTAAACCAAACTTGTTTGCCATAGTTGGCATCGGAAAGGGTAGATGTCTTGCCCGATTGTATCACCGATATGGGTAACCCGTCTGCTCCGATTTCGGAAGCGATGTAGCTATATGGATTGGACTGCCATGTTGCACTGGTGTCGTAATAGTTTTTGCGATACCAATTCATATCGATGTTACGCGGTGATGTATATACTTGATAGATGGGGTTGAAGAACGTACCACCGGTGGGACGGTTTTTTGTTTTTTGATTGATGTAATTCGCCGAAATATCGATTTTTAGTTTGTCCTTGAAGAAGGAGAAGTTTTGCCTCAACGAGATGTTGTGCCGTTCGAATTTATTGGTTTCGACGATACCATTGGCTGTGGTATTTCCATAAGAGAAATAGGTTTGTGCCACTTTCGTACCTCCGCTCAATGCGATGGAGTTGTTGAAGTTGGTTCCTACCCGGTAGAAGTCGCTGATGTCGTAAGCATTGCGGGTGAGGTGATAGGGGGAGTTTGCGGTGTCGTAATATTCGTCACCGAGAGTGTTCATGCGTTGTCCCCAGCTATTAGAGTTCATGGTGAATCCGTTTTCGACTGACCCGGACATTTGTGCTCCATATCTGTTTTGTAACTTGGGGAGTTTCAGAGGAGTCTCGAATGTCGTACTGCTCGATACATCGATACGGATTTGTCCTTCCTTACCTTTTTTGGTGGTAATCATAAGTACACCGTTAGAGGCGGCACTACCGTAAAGGGCTGCGGAGTTGGCTCCTTTCAGCACGGTAATCGATTCGATGTCGTCGGGGTTGAGTTGGGAAAGGGCATCGCTACTTTCTTTCGAACCGTCGACCATCATTGTAGCACCGCCGCCGTCCATGTCCATTTGTCCGGCCACGCTGTTTTGCATGGGCACACCGTCGATTACGATGAGCGGCGAGTTGTTACCCAGCATAGACGCATTACCCCGTAGAAGGATTTTGGAGGCTCCACCGGCTCCGCCGGAGTTAGGCGTGATGACCAGACCCGCACTTTTCCCTTGCAACGAGTTGATGAGGTTGGCTTCTTTTGCACGAGTGAGCTCGTCGCCTCCGACGGTTTGCGTCGAGTAGGAAAGGGTTTCTTCTTTACGAGCGATACCCATAGCCGTGACTACGACTTCGTCGAGCAACTTCGTGTTGTCTTGCATCACTACATTGATTTTATTTTGTCCGTTGATGGGGCGTTTGATAGTTTGGTAACCGATGTAGGAAAATTCCAATTCGTTGCTTCCTGCCGGCACTTTGATAGACTAGTTACGATCGATATCGGTTGCCGTCGCTACACTGGTTCCCGCAACCTTTACGGTGAGGCCGATGAGTGTTTCGCCGGAGGCATCGGTAACGTTACCGGTTATAATTTTCGTATTGGCACTTTGAGCCGTTGCACTTGCGCTGGCGACATTTCCTTGCGCAGATGCGGCTTTTTTCGACAACATGATGTTGGGGTTCTGTATCGAGTAAGAAACGTCGGTCCCTTTGAACATGATATCGAGTATTTCGCTGACCGTCTTATTTTGAACGTTAAGGTTTACTTTGCGTTTCGTGTCCACTTGGGTGTTGATAACAAACAGACACTGAGCTTCTTTCTCGATCTTTTTCAAAACTTCGTCTATCGGAGTATTTGCCTCGGATAGGGATATGCGTGAATACGCATCGGCACTTGCTTCGAATGCGTAAGCCAGTGCTAAAACTGCAATAATTGCTTTTAAACTTTTTCTATACATACGTGTGTTTTGTGGTATTCAAAAGTTTTGTAACTGAAATAAATAAATTGTTGATTTTAAAATGATAGATAAGAGATGGTGTGCTTTTATGTATTCATAGGCTTTTGGATATTATTTGTGTTTAGAAGTGATTTGTATTGTATTGAGTTCTTTATCCCATTTGAAATCGAAGTTGAAATCGTGTTGAAGAGCCTGCAACGCATGTTGAATGCCATTGTAGCGATAGAACTTACCGGTGTAGTGCTCGGTGCTTTTGATGTCTTTGTCGATACTGATTTTTACACCGAAACATTTTTCGAATCCTTCCATCAATTCGTCGAACGATTTGTCCTTAAAGTAGTAGATACCGTCTTTCCACAGCTCGGTTTCGAAGGTGCGGATTACCGATTGCTTGAACTCGCCGTCTTTGAATTGTGCCCGGTATCCGGGTTTGAGCATCGCGCTTTTTTCGCCCGACGATATTTTTACAGAACCCTCGATGAGCGAGACCATGAAGTCTTTTTCTTTGAGTGTGGAAGTCACGTAGAATTTGGTTCCCAACACTTTAACTTTTCCGTTAGGCGTATTTACGATAAATGGTTTCCAACGGTTGTGGGTGACTTCGAGATAGGCTTCGCCTTCTATTTCTATATTGCGTTGCATTCCCAAGAACGACGAGGGGTATTTTATCGTAGAACCTGCATTGAGCCATACTTTTGTACCATCGGGCAGGAGCAGGGTATTGCTGTTACCGGCCGGTACGGTCAATGAATAGAGGGGAACGATGCGATCGCCCATCGTGAGATAGAAACTGCCGAATGCTACCGACAACAATAGTATGACAACGGCGGCGATACGTAGAAGTTGTGCACGGGAGTTTATTACTAGGCGGCGGAAGTCGTATTTGGTACGCTGTATATTGTCGGTCGATAATAAAATGGCATTGTATATGTTGCGTTCACGACAGAACTCTTTGAGGTTTTCGGGCGAGGCTTTTGTCCACTCCAAAACTTGAATGCGCTCCTCTTCGGTTGCGCAATTTCCGAAATATCTATATAATGTTTTCTTTTCCATACATTATATAAACCGAAAAACAGGGTATATCCCTAGTAATAAAATAAAATTTTTTTGAGAAAAATGAAGTGTGGATTTGTGTTTTTATAGTTTGTTGGTTGGTTTTCGTGGTATTTTAGTCGGATTTCGTTACAGCGTGGCTCGGAATTTTTATAAATAGTCTTTTAATTTTTTTCTTAGGACATTCAGGCTTTTTGTGACATGGAATTCTACGCCTTTTACCGAAATCCCGAAGTTTTCGGCAATGGTTTTGTAGGATTTTTGTTCGAGGTATCTTTCGTAAAAAATTTCACGGGTGCGATTAGGGAGTGTTTTGATAGTATCGTTTACTATATTTTCTATTTCGCTGGTGAATAGTTCGGAGGGATCGCATCCTTTCAATGAGGATATATTGAGTTCTATTTCACCTATTATGTGTTTATAGAGCTCGTCGTTTTTTTGTAATAAATATTTTCTCTCTTCCAGAATATCGATACATCGGTTTCTTATAATTGTAAAGATGTATCCTTTTATATTGGAAGTTTGGAACGTCGCTTTGTCCTTGTTCTCCCAATATTGGATATAGGACTCCATGACTACGTCTTCTGCGTCTTGCATGTTCCCAAGATAGGAATATGCAAACTGGATAAATCCATTTTTAGAACTTCTAAAAATGTTTGTGAAATCACTATCTTCTTGAGTAACTAATGTCATTCAACTTTAAATTAAAATAAAATGTATAGCTTGTCTGAAAAATAGTATGGAGACAATAATCGTGTTAAATATGGTTTTTGTTACATGATATTCAGTTGTTTAGGGCTTTATGAGTAATGAGAAATAAAGAAAATCGCAGTGCTAATATACTAATATTATA
>OGQW01000560.1_pt1 | contig 26924 bp, 22 predicted proteins | sample 1553301 | NCBI WGS metagenome assembly OGQW01 (sample SAMEA2579974, study PRJEB22360) | human gut metagenome
AATCATGATAATTATTAAGATTAGAATCAAGATCACTGTTAATGCCGGGATAATTTTCTGAAGTGTCTTTATTTTTTTTTTGCGTACCATAGGAAGAATCAGCTTCTATAGTACAATCATTATCTTTCTTTTTCGAATATTTTTTCTCCCGTTCCTGACGTTTTCGCTCCAAGCGTTCTTCTTGTTCTTTTTTCAGTCGAAAACGATTATTTTTGTTTGTTACAACATGGCTGAAGCGGCTGTTTTTCAGTGCCTTGAAATCATTGACACAAGAGCAATAACTGAGCACAGTTCCATTCAGTGCATCAAGCAAAAGAGTGGTATACAGACGGTCTGGATTGTCGGTTTCAGAGTGAACATGGACTGTCTCATTCCAAAGAAATTCTTCAGGAATCGGTGAAACAGCGATTTCTTTCTCTTCCAATGAAATTGGCTCTGCTTTTTTGGTGTCTTGGTCTAAGCAGTTCCAGTAAGGCATAACATACTTTTCATAAGCACGAATGATGTCACAATCTTGAATGTCTGGAATTTTGGAAGTATTAAAATCGTTTTCCCTTTTTGCCGCGAATCCATAAAATCCGAAGATTGCACGATTCTTTTCATCACGGGCATAGAGTTCAACAGCCGTTCCGCCTATATCCTGAATAAATCCTACAATTCCAAATAGGATCATCTTATCCGTACTGATAATGAGGTGCTTTTTGGTATGTTCATATGCATCCATATCTGTTGTTGCGGTGCGAATGTAGGGAAGCACTTCTGCGGGAACAATGAAATCAGGACGAACGTGGAATCCGGCAAAATAATCGCAGCAGCGTGTTCTTGTGTAAATAACCGGATAATACTGCATATCAATCAACTCCTTTTCACTTGATTCAAGTATCCTTCTGCCAGTGTAGAAAACTTTCCGGTACGTCCATCCAACCAGAATTGGATGCCACTGTCTTCAATTGCGTCAGAAAGCTTTTTGATTGCAGAGTCTTGTCCATTGTTTGCACTTTTCATCATGAACCAGATACCGATATAAGCCGGCATATGCATGTTGATTGGTCTTAGCTTTCCTGTGTAACCGTTTTCACTGATTTTTTTGCCGAGTGAAACAGGAACGATTCCAACCATGCTAGTGTGTCTGTCATCTCCGGTATAAACGGTCGGATCCGGAAATAGTGGATTGAACGCTTTCTGAATGACCTTGTTCAGAAGTTCCATATTTTCTGAATTCGATGCTTTCCCCAATGCCTGACAAGCTAGATCATATTTTGTGACAATGATAACGATCGGAGGAAGCTTTTCACGTTCTGCCGTATATTCAGAAATAAAGTGATTGACCTGTCTTGCACAGCTGTCCTGTACAATATCCACTATAATCTCCATTTTTTCCTGATCGGTTTCGGCTTCAGCAACTTCTTCATCTTCGTTGAAAAGACCGCCATCTACGAAAATATAGAGTACCTCTGATTTTGCGATGTCATTTTTCAGTTCCTGATACTGTTCTGCATCTTCACTGTTTTTTCCCTTGAGTAAACCGCCTGCATAGTCGATCCATCTGAATTTCTCTAAGGTTTTATAACCGTACTGCAATTCAAATGTATATTCGGAATTCTGATTGGTTCCGCTTTTGAAACGATCGACGCCTCTTTTGGCATCGGCAAGTCTTTCGTAATAAGCGGTGAGCGTAACGGAATCGTCATCATCTGCTTTGATGGTGTAACCGTCTACGCCGGCAGTCATCTTATAATACATTCCTGCCATAAAAGTTGTTTTTCCGGAACCGCTTAATCCAAGTGCTGTAAATTGATAGCCTTCTCCACTGTTTGCCATAGTATTGCTCCTTACTGAACTGGTAGAATGCAAATGAAATCTTTCCTGTAAATTCTGTAGCTGCTGGGAATTTTCAATTACCAGCAAGTCTCTCTGTCTTGCTTTTATTGTAAAGCCATAATCATCGGACTTGATCGTGACCAATGAACCGGGATCGCACTCCACAAATGTATAAATTGTATTTTTATGCTTGTCCCATTTCGGTACAAAAAATACTTTTGTAGTAGTACTTGATGTGAATTCATAGTAGCATTGTGCATCATGTTTAAAAAACAATTTTGTGCCAGCTTCTTTGTTCTGATAATTAAATTTATGAAATACAGACTCGTCCAGCACATCGATTCCCATGTCCTCTTCTGCATCTATATCTCCTAGGCGAACTGTGATTTCTTCACCATAGGCTTCTAAGACAACAAAGAGTTTCCTGCCGTTAGAAACTTCATGATAACCTTTAACGATCCAAGAGTGTTTCTTCTTTTTGGGAGTCAGGCAACATTTCTCGTTATTTTGACGCCAGAAGACATCTGCACTGCTTTTTATCCAGACTTTTGCGCCGATTTCAAATGGTTTACATGAACTTTCAGAAGTATTTTGCTTTATCGTACGAATACCTCCTTTTATCGATATTCCAAAAATTATTTTTCAAATGGTGAATACTATTAACCATCACTATCCTCATTATATCATATAATAGATATGATGTCAAATAATATTTACCATATCTTCAAATGAGGGAAACCAATATGTTCAAACTGAAAACCACCTTGGGTACCAACAATATCTGCGGACCGAATTTGATTCGGATCCGGCATGAAAAAGGGCTTTCTCAGCGACAGTTGGCAAAGAATCTGCAAATTGCCGGATATGACGTAGATCACCACTTTATCCGCCGCATCGAAAATGGAGAACGATTTGTGACAGATATGGAACTGGTGGCACTGGCAAAGGTGCTGCAGGTGGAGATCATGGACTTGATTGATCCGACAATTCCCGTGGCGGTGCAGAAAGATTCCCTTTGATTCTATTGTAGCAAATGAGCAGGACAAACGTCTGTCTGTTCAAAGAAATGTTACGGCTGTAATAAAAAAAGGACCGGCTTGCAGTGCAGCCGATCCTTTCCGTTATGATTTCTTGGGAGTATATTTCCGAATTTCTGCAAAACACGTGTCACAGTAGCCTAATCGCTTTTCCCAATGCAGCTGCTGTTCCGGAACGACTTTGCCGCAGCTTTCACAGCGGCAATTGCCGGAAGTGTCTTTCCAGGGTTGGTGCAGCTTTAACATTCGCAAAAATCGAAGCTGCCATGTTCCTGGTTGCAATAATGCTCATAAGCCCAGACAAACTGCATCATGTCCATTTCGTCCTGGAAGTTCGCTGAAGAATACTTCATCAGCCGGTTTACATAGAGGTTTCCGGATTTCGGGGACTGATAGAGATAGATGGTAAGCGGTACAAAGCAGGCATTGTGCAGCTCACACAGATCGATCTGCTCGTTGGGGTTGTCTTCTTCATAGAGCAGCCCAAGCGTCGCACAGAAGTGCTCGTAGTCGCCACGCCCTACAGAGCGAATGCGGTTGATGTAATAGTCCTTGTGTACGATGTGTCCTCTGTCTATAAGAGTAACGTAACAGTATAGCGTTAGTTCTTCCGGACGAAAGCGGTCTTTTTTCAGCTGGATCTTTTCGATAAATCCGGCACAGGGGCGATGCAGCTGCAGCGGCGGAAAACGGCGGTAGTTTTGGAATAATGCCGGAATCTCCCGTTCTGCCTTTTGATAAGAAACACTCTTTATCAGCATGAGATCTCGTTTCAGCTGCAGACGCTGTTCCCTGATCTCCGGAGCAAGGTTTGCCATATCTTTCTCAGTGCAGTAGGTTTCCGGCTGAAACCAGCGGATTTTTTCGTAGCAGTCGTCCAGTCCGAAAGCAATTTTCAGATCTGTATCGCCAAGAGGTGTGATGCTTTCAAAGCCACGGTCTGAAGAAAGGACAGCGGTGCAAGGTGTTCCAATGGCATAGTCGAGTTCCAGCACGTAGTCATTTCGATGTTCTGTTCGATCGGAAAACAGGTCGAACTCCTCGCAGAAATTCTGGAATGCTTCTCGTCCGGTGGTAAAGGGCTTGTTGAAACATTTCTGATGCTTAGCAATCTTGCCGTTGATCGCCAGTGCAGCGGTTACTGTAACACTGGGATACGGTTTTTCCACTGTCTGAATGTCTGTGATGATGCCGATAAATGTGCCGTCTGGGTAGTTGCAAGTGTCTTTCATTGAAAAAATCTCCTTTGTATTGATTTGCAGTTTTTTCTGCCTTTATAGTATACCATGCCAAAAATCTATTTTGTAAAAACGACTTTGCAGGAGGCGATCGTGTGACGGAAGAAGAATTGTACGCAGGTGCAGGTGAGGTTACCAGAAAGTGTTTGGATGACATTCTGGAATCTGAGTATGGCTTTGTGCAGGACGATGAAGAAACTTACACATCGGAGTACCTGCTGACTTATCCGTGCAAAACATTTGCAGAGGGCTTGACGGATACGCTTTTGCAGCATGGATTCTCCGGACAAGCAGACGATGCCAAAGAAAAGATCGCCTATATCCGGGAATGCTGTAAGCAGCGAGGGGTAACGCTCAATCCGGAAGTTATCAAAAGCTGGTTCTGCGGAACTCGTCCTAACAGCGGCGAACGCAGCCGGGACAGTCTGTTCCGGCTCTGCTTTGCACTGGGATTGAACGACCGGGAAACGGCTTCTTTTTTTCAGAAGGTGTACTTTTCCTGTCCCTTCAATTTCCGCAGTGCAAAAGAAACAGTGATCTGGTACTGTCTGCGAAATGGACTGGGATATCCGGAAATGCTGTCTCTGGCAGAGCAGGCGGAACAGCTGATAAATGAGGAAAGTGCGACAGAGGAAGAAATGTGCTATGAGCAGACCAGTCAGCTGGAAAGTGCACTGCTGCAAGTTGGTTCCACGGAAGAACTGCTTTGCTTTTTCCGGGAAAACCGTCTGGATTTTCAGATGCCCAGAAAGACTGCCATTCACTATGCGAAGTGTCTGATACAGGAAGCCACAGAACTTGCTCAAAATGCAGTTGCAGATCAAAATGAAATTTCCCACCAAAAGCAGAAATCCGGAAATGTCGATCTGCTGCTGAGTGTGATCTTCGGGGAGAATATGCGGACTTACCAGAAAAAGAGTTCCTTTTCCAAAGAGGCTGTTTTTCCGGAATTGATACGTTCTGATTTTCCCTTGGGAATGAACCTTTCCAGAATCAAACGGGGAGAACCAGTTTCAGATACGATTTTGAGAAAGACACTGATCCTGCTGAACTTCTATTGTTTCTTTGCAGTGCTGTTTGCAAAGAACAGCACATCTGATTTGTTTTGTGCCATTGAGTCTGATTTTCTGGACTTTGTCCATGAAACCAATGACCTGTTGTGCAGCAGCGGTTTGCCGGCTTTGTATGTGCGGAATCCTTATGACTGGCTGTTTCTGCACTGTGCCAATCATCCCTATCCGTTGGAAGAACTGCGGTCTGCCATGCGGCGGTACTATTTTGACCAGGCAGACGAAAAAAGCACATCACTTTCCACACTGTGATGAAAGTGATGTGCCTGGATCATGTTGCTGTTAGAACATGGTCTTGATTTTAAAACTGCATTTGCAGGTGTAAGTAGAAGTCACCGCTGTTACGGTGTACCATGCGTGCTTCTGTGCCTTCTTCGGTCAGAATGTTTTGAAACATCCGGTGAAATTGAATGCTGGAAATGCTGCAGGGGAATCGGTTCTCCCGGCAGTAGCTTAAAAATCCGGCATATACCACAGCGGTTCGCTCTGCTTTTTTGTGCTTGGGTTCTGGCAGGACGATGCAGTGATTGTAAAATGCCTTTACCACATTGTGTTCGTTTTTGTAATGCTCCAATGCAGCTTCGCAGGCAGGAGAATAGGTGAAATTGTAATCATTGTCGATCAGCCGTTCCAGTCCGGCATAGGCAAAATTGAAGATGCCCGGGAGTTCTTGCATCAGATCTCCTTCCAGATAAATGTTCTTGTAGAGAACACCCTCCTCCGGTTCTTGATTGGGAGCGAGGTCGTGGAAACACTGTTCAAAGGGAATGATCAGCAGCCGGCGATAGAACCCGTCGCTGTAATCCTTGGTCTGGATCATATCATTTGCAAGGAGAATGAACTTGCTGTGGATCTCTGTGGTATAGGACTTTTCAAATTTTTCTTCGATTTCAATGGAATCGCCGCCGGTCAGTGCCTTTAGGTCAGCTGTGCTGTATAGCTTCTCTGTCTTGGTCTCAGAGGAAATGTTCAGCAGCTTTCGGTCCAGGTTTTGCTTGCCAAATCTTCCGCTGCTGATCTGATCCAACGCAACAGCAGATACATTCCGTTCTCCCAGCATATGCTTGATCATGTTGGATAACAGAGACTTTCCGTTGGAACCGGAACCCAGAAAGACAACAAGTTTCTGCATAATGTCTTCATAGTATAGGCAGGCTCCCATGATCTCCTGAACCAGATCGATCCGTGTCTGGTCATTGTCAAAGAGTTCCTGCAGAAAGCGGAAAAACTGCGGTGCTTTTGCTTTGGGGTTGTAGTCATATGGAATCTGTACCAGACAGAAAATGTCCGGCGTTGGTTTCTCTATCGTTTCCTCCTGTAAATCGAAGATGCAGTTTTGGAACTGCAGAAGTCCCGGACGCATTCCATTATCCTCTGCATAGGGAACTTTTCGCTTAAAATAGGGGATGTACTCGTTTTCCTGCTTTCGTTTCCAGATATTGCAGGAAGCTTCTTCAATGATCGCAAAGAAAATCTTTTTGTATGCGTGATCTTCCAGATATTCATAACACTTTGACTTAAAATTGTAGAAGTAGAGCTTTCCGTTGCAGTATAATGCGTGGACTCTTGTCATTGCATACTGAATAAATACGGTGTGGTCGAATTGAATCTTGCTGCCGTTTTCTTGAGTAAATCCACGTTGTGCCAGCATCTTTTCCTTGACTTCTTCCGGCGGCAGACTGCTTTTCCATTGTTCGTTTTCTTTGTCTTTGGCAATGTAGTTTGTTTCCTGAAATGGTTTCATATGATTTTTTCCTCCTGTTGTAAATTGGCGGAGAGATTTCCGCATGATTCATTGTATCATAGGAAGAAATGGGTTTGTAACAATGACTTTTCAAGTGGTTGTTACAAATGCTGTATGGCAATGTGTTACGATGACAGCCGGGAGGTGATGGGATTGCAGGAATGTGTTCGCCAGGCAATGGAACTGATCTCTGCTTTGCAAAAGGAGTCCGTTTCCCCGGCAGCTTTTTTGAAACGGCACGCACCATTTTTTTCGGGTATCCCTTTGTGGTCACTGCTCGCACCGGAATGCAGGCAGAAGGCAGTTTACACAGAAAGCAGCTATGTCTACTTGATCGGCAGCTATTTGTATTTTCAATGGGAGAGAAAACCGGTGACATGGCTGGAGCGAAGACGGTTTGCTGTCCTTCCGTCACACTCGGAATTTTATCAGAAAACATTGTGCAGCAATTGGAAAAGGCGATTTCAGACATTGCAGGAATTGCAGGAATACCTTTTACAGATGCCGTCATAAATCAATATCACAACTTTTGAAAAGAGGAACTTACCATGCGAACGCCACTGCCAGTCGGTACACATCTGACCCTTTCCGCCATTGGAACCCAGCATCAGATCACAGTGCAGATTCAGGAACTGATCGGAACAGGAGCCAGCTGTCTGGTCTATACGGCGGTTTGCAGGGACGGAGAACAAAACGAATTCTATCTCCGGCTGAAAGAGTTCTGTCCGGAAAATCTACACCTGATTCGGCAGCAGGACGGCAGTTTGCTTGCAGCAGACGAAGAAGCTTTTCAGCGGCAGATGCAAAGCTTTATCTGGGGATATCAAAAGCAGATGCAGTTCCGGCAGTTTCCGGAAAGCTGCAACAGTATCAGCAATGTCCAGGGCATTTTTGCCGGAAACGGCACCCGGTATATTGCTATGAACTGTCAGAACAGCATTCCGCTGGAACAGCAGGAGTTGTCGCTTTATGACACATTTCGGGTACTGCGTGCAGTGGCACAGCAGCTGGACAATCTGCATCAGCATGGGTATCTCTATCTGGACTTAAAGCCTGCCAATGTGCTGCTCTATCCGGAAACGCCGGAACTGGTGATGCTGTTTGATTTCGACAGTGCCGTCGAAAAAAGCCGGCTTTCTGATGCGGTGATCTCCTGTACAGCAAAGTGGGCAGCACCGGAAGTGTTACAGCAAAACCGCAGAAAGATCGGCGTTGCGTCCGATGTCTATACGCTGGGCGGACTGTTGTTGTACCTGTTGTTTCGCCGTGTTCCGGAAGTAAAGGACAGGAGAAATCGTGCGGTATGGGATGCGGAGTTCCCGGACTCAGTGCTTGCCGGAACTTCTCCGGAAATCAGACGCATGGTCACAGAACTGCTGCGAAAGACCTTGTCCGCCAATCCGGAAAAGCGGTATGCCTCCTGTGCGGAACTCCTGGCACAGATCGAGCCTTTTCTGGATTCGTTTCGACAGCCAAAGCCTTATCTGCAAACCAAACTGCCCTTGGGCAACAACTATTTCTGCGGACGGGATATCGAATTGCAGGAGATCCATACCCTTTTGCAGCAGGAAAAGTTCCTGCTGCTCCACGGTGTCGGCGGTATCGGAAAAACAGAACTAGCAAAACACTATGCTATGACGTATGCGGAGGAGTATGACGCCGTTGTATTTGTTCGGTTTCTGGATAGTATGGAGAACACCATTCTCAGTGATACCAATTTCCCCATTGTGCATTGCACACGCTCTGACGGGGAAAGTGATGCGGCATATCTGGAACGAAAAATGCAGGTACTGCGTCAAATCTGTACGCCAAGGCATCTGATCCTGCTGGACAATTTTGATACTGGTGACTGCGAAAATCTGGACTTCCTGACAGAACTGCCTTGCCCCATTCTGGTGACCTCCAGAGTGGATTATGACGGTATTTTCCCCCAGTATGAGGTGGACATTTTGTCTGACGAATCAGCGTTGTATCAGATGATGGCGTACTATACAAAGAGAGAGCCGGACTTGTACACCGATGCCATATTGAAGGCACTGAATGGGCATACCATGGCAGTGGAACTGGTGGCAAAGCAAATGGCACTGCATCAGCTCACTTCCCGTGAAATGTACGAAAAGCTCTGTGCAGAAGGCATTTCCGGAGATGACGGCAAAGTGCGTCAGCTGAAAGACAGCACACTTCGGGAAAAAACAGCGTTCCATCATATGGAGATCTTGTTCTCGGTGCTGGATTTGTCCGAATCGGAAAAGCAGGTGCTTCGCTGTGCTGCCCTGGTCGGTGCAACGCCAATGGAACGGCAGTATTTTGAAGTCATCGGTGACTTGAACGAGGCAGAGATCAACAGCCTGGATCGGCTGATTCAAAGCGGCTGGATCTCCGAAGTGTACCAGAATGAAATGCGTATTCTTTCCACTCATCCGCTGATCGTAGAAGTGCTGTGTGAAAAACTGCGTCCGAACAGCAGGGAATGCAAACGAATCCTGATTATGTCAGGTGCCGTTGCCAGTTACATTGAGGAATCCGAGAATGCGGAACAACGGTTTGCATCTGTGCAGTGGCTGGATCATATGGCACATCATATTCAAGGTGATGATCCGGAACTTTCGTATTTCTTCGGCACCATGTGTTATCCGCTGTATCTGGGAGAAGATCGTTATGAGGATGCTCTATGGGCAGCACAGCAGGAACTTCGGATTCTGAGGCTGGAGGAGGATTCCAGGCAACGGCAATTCAATGCACTGTCTTTTATCCGGGATATTGCAGCACAGCTGCATGATACAGAAACCAGTGAAAAAGCGGCGGCAGAAATAGCGGAACTGCATTTATCAGCAGAGGAACAACTCAGCGATCTGAGTGGAATACTGTTAGGGTATATAACCGATCGCTGTGATTTTGAAGGAACGAAATCATGTGTAGAACAGATCTTACAGCTTGCAGAAGAAATCGGAGAGCCTATGAAGCTTGCTTCGGCTTATTCCAATTTTATCTTGCTGGAAAATGCTTATTGGATCGATTGCAATAGTGCGTTTTACCTTGAAAAAACGTTGTTCTACGCAGACCAGTGCTTTGCAGAACAAACGGCGGAACAGGAGCAAGATATATCATTTTGGTCAGAACTGGGGGATATTTATCGGGACTGTGAGCAGTTTTCCCGTGCAATGGCGTGTTATCAAAAAGAGCGGGAATTGTTTCAAGTGCAAATGCAGGAAGAGCCTATGGAGGAAAGTACCAAACTGGTGCAATTTCAAACCGCTGTGGCAGTCTGCAATTTGAAAATGAAACAATTTTCTGAAATGGAAGAAAATTACGAGGAGGCAATCGCACTGGCAAATCAGCTCTATGGAGAGGAGCATGAAGAAACCGGAGAGATCTGGGCTACCTATGCCTGTGCATTGATCGACTGGTACAACGCTCAGCCAAGCCGGGAACTGCTGAAAAAATGCAAAGCTGCCATGGAACAGGCATTGGAAACTTTGCTGGAGCATGATGTGTATGGCGAAGTTAGGATTGCAAATTTGATGATGCGGTATAGTTCTGTGCTGTCAGAATTGGGAGAATTCCAGAATTGTGACATCGTTGCAGCTGAGGCATTGGAGTGCTTTCAGAAGAATTTCGGGGAACTGCATGAACAAATGGAATGGGTGTATCTTATGATGGCAGACAATTACCGCAAGGCAGGGGATAAGGAAAATGCCAAGCGATATTATGACCTGGCGATCCGTGTCTTGCGGGAAAACGATTATGAGACGGACGAGCTGGAAGAACGAGTGGAGGAGATATTGCAGGGGATGTGATTGTTGGAAAGTGTGTCACTTTTTTCACGGTATATAAAGATAAGACCAGCCTGAGGTTCTGCGATTGGAATCTCAGGCTGGTTGTTTTATGGCTTTTTAGGAGTGAGGAAGGTGATGTGCTTTTTGAAAATCTATCCTTAAAATATATTGGAAAATGAGCCAAAGTCATTTTAACACTCGGTTTAACGCACGAAGCGAGCGTTAGCGAGTGTTAAACCAAATTCTATAAATATTCCGAAATTCCATGCTTTTTTCAAATACAAATAAAATTTTTTATCGTTTAACGCTTGCTTTTAACGCTCGGTCGTGTTATAATGAATTTGATTCAATGCTCACCGAGCGTAAAAGGAGTGTTAAAATGAATATTGGATTTCGAGAAAATATGACGATTGAATTCAAGAGCGATCTGAAAAAGTTATCAGATGATGTGATAATTGAAAGTGTAGTCGCTTTTGCGAATACTGACGGCGGTAAATTTTTTCTTGGTGTAGAAGATAATGGTGATATTACAGGACTACATCCGTCTCACAAGGATCCTTCTAAGTTGGCAGCATTTATTGCTAATAAGACGATTCCACCTGTTGCAGTTCAAACGGAACTTATGGATGCGGATGATGTAAAGTACTTGATCGTAACAGTTCCGAAATATACAGCAATTGTTGCTGCTTCAAATGGAAAAGTTCTGAGAAGACGCATAAAATTAGATGGAGAGCCGGAAAATATCCCGATGTATCCATATGAAATGAATACACGGCTTTCTTCTTTGCGTATGCTGGATTATTCTGCTCAGCCTGTTCCGGAGGCAGTATATTCAGATTTAGATCCGGTAGAACGAGAACATCTTCGTAACATTATACAAAATTATCATGGTGAAAAAAATTTGCTTGATCTTGATGATACGGAATTAGATCTTGCACTTCGTTTGGCAGTAGAACAAAATGGTACTTTTGTTCCTACTTACTGTGGTATGTTACTAATAGGACGCCGAGAACGGCTTTCAACGCTTGTTCCGACTGCTGAAGCAGCCTTTCAAGAACTGCAGGGAACGGATGTAGCAGTAAATGAATCCTTTGTATTGCCGATATTGACGGCTTTTGAGAAAATAGAATCATATATGGATGCTAGAAACCATACAGAAGAAATGGAAGAAGGACTGTTTCGAATTTCCATTCCGGATTTTGATAAAAGGGCGTTTCGAGAGGCATTGGTAAATGCTTTCTGCCATCGGGATTATACGATGTTGGGACGTGTTCGTGTTTTACTGGATGATGATGGTTTGACCATCAGTAATCCGGGTGGATTTATTGAAGGTGTAACAATTGAAAATTTATTGACAGCCGAACCACATGGAAGAAATCCTGCACTTGCTGATGTATTAAAGCGAATCGGTCTTGCAGAGCGTACTGGACGAGGCGTAGATCGTATTTTTGAAGGCTCACTTTCCTATGGGAAATCATTGCCGGACTATTCAGAATCCAATACAAATCAAGTGAAATTATTTATTCCTAAAAGTTTGCCGGATAAGGCGTTTATTAAAATGATTGCAGAAGAACAAAGCAAGATCGGCAGACCATTATCTATCAATGCATTGCTGATATTAAATGCTCTGAAATCCAATCGAAGACTGCGGCTTGGAGAACTTGCACATATGATTCATCTCAACGAGTACAAAGTACGCACAACCGTTGAAAAATTAGTTGAATCCGGACTTGTGGAAGCGGACGGAAATGGAAACAGCAGAGCTTATATTTTGAGTGCAGCACTTTATAAAAATGCGGACAATGTAATTGGATACGTGCGGCAGACAGGGATTGATCGGGTTCGTTATCCGGAACTTGTTTTGAAGTTTGCAAAAAATAATCAAGGCAAAGTAACTAGAAAGGATGTAATGCAGCTTTTGCATCTTAATCAGGGGCAGGCATATCGTCTGCTTGTTAAGATGACGGAAGAAGGAAAGCTTTTGCTCGTTGGAAAGGGAAAATTTGCTTACTATAAAATAAAGTAAGAGTGACAGTCTGCTGTATTGTCTGAAAGTGGTTGTTGAATTATGTTGTTTTGTGGTTGATGTAGTATAATAAAACTTGACACTCCAACCTCAAAGGAATAAAATAGGAAAAGAAAAAATGGAGGAAACTTATGGCTATCTCGTATAAAAATCTTCATGAAATAGAAAAAATCAATTTGCATGATGCATATATTGAAAATGTGACTTACAATCATATTGATAAAAAGATTAACATTAAGTTAGAAAGTGAATGGGAAAAAAATGATTATGATTTAGATTTTCATAACGTACTATATTATGAAATGACCTGTTGTGACTTTTGGGGTAGTGGATATAATGTGATTTGTTGGTCAAAATTAGATACGACTGAAATTTTTGATAAGTTGTTAAGACTTGAAATGGTAGAAAACTCTCGTTCAAGAGGAACTAATCAAGAACCAATGGATTTATTTGAATTTTTTGGAATAGAAATACTTATAAATTCAGGAGACAGGTTGAGAATTATATGCAAATCAATTGATGTAAATAAGTTTTAATATAATTAGACTGATGTAGTATAATAAAACTTGACACCCTAACTTCAAAGGAATAAAATAGAAAAAGGAAGAAATGGAGGAAAAAGGAATGTCAGAAAATAAACAATAATATAAAGAAGCGATTGAATGCGTATTCAAATTATCCATAACAAGAACAACTTTTTCCGTATCTGGATATTGTTCCGTGAGCAGCCATTCAATTTGCTTAGCCCAGTCTTCTCTTGTACGGTGTTCCTGAGCATCTGCATAACGCCACCCATTCAATGGTTCTGTAAACAAAAAGATGGAGGCAGTTCCATTACGGATGTATTCATTATCTTCATAAGTAGTACGACCATCTTTGGAACGTATGCTCTTTCTTGCAGATGCAAATAGCTGCACAGGTTTTTCATCCATACATATCACAGGTCTTTTCTCATCGTATGGTCTGCTGTAAACTGACAGAACATCTTCCATCGCAGCAACAAAAGCTGCATTGTGTTCAGGTGGTATACACCAGCATTTTTTCAAGTGAGGCTTAAATTCGTTTTTTTAAGTATGCGGGAAACAGTCATATGTGAAATAGAATCAATGTAATTCAACTCAACGCATTTTTCTGCAATTAGCCTGACAGACCACCTGCTATACCCTTCCGGAGGATCTCCGCAAGCCATAGCAACGATATGAGCTTCAATATCTCCTGTAACCTTTGCAGGAACAGGTGGTGTTTTACGCTTTTTGCGGTTGATAGTTGCTTCAAGACCGTTATTTACATACGAGGTTCGAACTTTGTGTACGGTAGTAGGCGTAGTATTAAATGCAGATGCAATTTCTGCAACTGTCATATGTTTATTATTTCCTCTGTCTGAAGCGAGAAGTATATTGGCTCTCATAATGGTTCTTGCAGGAGAATTCCCCTTCTTAACAATATCTGTGAGGTACTTACGGTCTGCCTCTGTTAACTCAATAATATATTTTGTAGTTGGCATAATAAATCTCCTTTTCTGGTGATAAGACTATTATACCACACATTAATATTTTATGCAATATTTAAATGTTACAAAGTACTAGGCTCTTGTAAATCTCTTCAGAATAGTGTGTACTTGTATTCATAGGACAACTCTCTTTTGTCTTGTAGGTCACAAGTTCATTACAACTCTTTTTGGGGGCTGTTGTCCTATCTTTTTGCGCAATTTTTTCGTTTCATTAAAATACACTTGATTTTTCCCCGCAAATGATGTATACTTTTATAAAACCATTGAAAAAAGAGCGGAAGTGATCATATGCAGAGAAAGGAAAACAATTTTAACCAGAGAAAAATTGCAAAATTTATCCTGAAAAAAGGTGAAACCTCCAAACAGGAAATTGCATCTGAATTGGGCCTCAGTATGCCTACAGTTTTGCAGAACGTAAAAGAACTTGTTCAAAACGGACTGGTAATAGAAACTGGAAAATATGAGTCCACCGGCGGAAGAAAGGCAGCCGTTCTGTCTATTGCAGAACAATTCAGAACAGCTGTGGGAATTGATATAACTGCCAATCATATCAGTTATGTCCTTATGGATCTTTGTGGAAAAGTGATTGCGAAAAAGCGAATGAAATCCGTATTTGCAAACGATTCTGCGTATTATCAAAGTGTTGCCGATAATCTGGAAACATTTTTGCGTGATACAGATGCTGATAGGAAAAAAATTCTTGGTGTGGGATTTTCCTTGCCCGGAATCATAAATAAACACGATAATGTTCTTGTACGTTCTCATGTGTTGAAACAGAACCATATGAATCTGAAACCATTCAGTCAAAGAATTCCATTTCCCGTTTCATATGAAAATGATGCCAATAGTGCGCTGTTCGCGGAAACACATCATATTGACACGGATATGATATACCTTTCTCTTAGCAATAGCGTTGGCGGAGCAATTTACCTGAACGGAAAAATTTTTGAAGGCAATCATCGCCGGAGTGCCGAATTCGGACACATGATCGTAGAATTCAATGGAAAAACCTGTTACTGCGGAAAAAAAGGCTGTGCTGACGCATATTGCTCAGCCACAGTTCTTCTGAAATATGCAGATTCCTTAGAGGACTTTTTTGAATGTCTGCAAGACGGCGATACAGAAATTCAGACAGCGTGGGACAACTATCTGGATTACCTTGCTGTTCTGATTACCAATCTGAGAATGGCATTTGACTGTGATATTATGCTCGGAGGTTATGTGGGCGGTTATTTGAAACAATATATGCCGGAACTGAGCCGTAAGGCAGTACAGTATAATATGTTTGAAAACGACACATTATATCTGAAAAATTGTACCTATGAACGAGAAGCATCTGCTATCGGTGCAGCAATGTATTTCTTTGATTCTTATCTGAATTCTTTGTGAGACAATTTATAAACGTAATGTCCCGGGTATTGCTCGGGGCTTTTTTTGTGCACTTTGTGCAAAACAGAAACCTTGTATTTGTAAGAAAAAGAGAAACTGTATTTTTTCGACAAAAGCTATTGACAAATACAAAGATGTAGTGTATACTGTAGTCAGTTACATAAAGCGTTTTATAAAAGTAATTATAAAACGAAAAAATGAGCGAAAAATTTGATATGAAAAAGGAGCGATTGTTATGTTACAGCAGGTTATGACAAATCCAAAGGAAATCACATTCAACGAGGTTCCGGTGCCGGAAATCAAAGCAGATCAGGTTCTGGTGAAGATTATGAAAATCGGTGTGTGCGGTTCGGATATCCATGTGTATCATGGAAAGCATCCGTTTACCTCTTATCCGGTTACACAGGGACATGAGGTGTCCGGCGAAATTGTAAAGCTCGGAGAAAAAGTAACAGGATTTACAGTAGGACAAAAAGTAACGATTCAGCCGCAGGTGGTATGCGGAAAGTGCTATCCCTGCCGTCACGGCAAGTACAATCTCTGTGAAGAACTCAAGGTTATGGGATTCCAGACAACAGGTACAGCTTCCGAATTTTTTGCTGTCGATGCTGCAAAGGTAACAGCACTTCCGGAAGATATGTCCTATGACGAGGGAGCAATGATCGAACCGTTGGCAGTTGCTGTGCATGCAGTTAAACGTGCAGGCGATGTCAAGGGTATGAAAATTGCAGTTCTGGGCGCAGGTCCAATTGGAATTCTGGTAGCACAGACAGCAAAAGGTTTGGGCGCTGAAAGTGTAATGATAACTGATGTCAGTGACCTTCGTCTGGAAAAGGCAAAAGAATGCGGTGTTGATTTCTGCATCAATACGAAAGAAAAGGATTTCGGCGAGGCGATGCTGGAGAATTTCGGACCGGATAAGGCAGATGTGATTTACGACTGTGCAGGAAACAATATCACCATGGGTCAGGCGATAAAGTATGCGAGAAAAGGCAGTACAATTATTCTTGTAGCTGTATTTGCCGGTATGGCAGAGATTGACCTTGCTGTACTGAATGATCATGAGCTTGACCTGAACACCTCAATGATGTATCGGAACGAGGATTATATTGAGGCGATCCGTCTGGTTAACGAAAACAAGGTTGCGCTCAAGCCGTTGATTTCTAAACACTTTTCGTTTCAGGATTACAAGGCAGCGTATGAGTATATTGATGCCAACAGAGAGACAACCATGAAGGTGATCATTAACGTGCAGGAATAATGCAGACTGGAGGAATACGACATGAAAGCGAATGATACCAATCTGAAAATACCCTTTATCAGTAAATTTGCTTATGGTATGGGCGATGTAGGCTGTAATTTCAGCTGGATGTTCGTTGGTAATTTCCTTATGATTTTTTATACCGATGTATTCGGTATCAGTATGAGTGCTGTTGCTGCATTGATGCTGTTCTCACGCTTCTGGGACGCTATCAATGATCCCATTGTAGGCAGTCTGACCGACCGAACCAATACTCGCTGGGGACGTTATCGTCCCTGGCTGCTCATTGCAGCACCGCTGACTGCAATTGTGCTGATGATTTCCTTCTGGGCTCATCCGGACTGGAGCAGCACTGCCAAAATAGTGTATATGACCATAACCTATTGTATCCTGGTATTGGGTTATACCTGTGTCAATATTCCATATGGAACTCTCTGTGGTGCTATGACACAGAACATTGAAGAACGTGCAAAAATTAATACCTTCCGTTCTGTCAGCGCCATGATTGCCATCGGTATTATCAATATTATCACACTGCCCTTGATTTCCAAACTGGGCGGCGGCAGCGATAAGCGTGGTTATCTGCTGGTAGCTGTACTTTATGGTGCGATTTTTGCTGCCTGTCATATTTTCTGCTTTGCTAAGACAAAGGAAGCAGTAACCATTCCGGAAAAGAAGAAAATACCCATAAAGCTGCAAATTCAGACTGTGCTTCAGAATAAGCCCTATCTGCTGGCATTACTGGGACAGTTCCTGTTTGGTGTAACACTCTATGGAAGAAATGCTGATGCATTGTACTATTTTAAGTATGTGGAGGGGACTGAATCCCTGTTTACTACTTATTCCATGGCAATTATTATTCCATCAATTATCGGTGCCGGACTGTTTCCTATTATTTTCAGATGGACAGGAAATAAAGGCAGAGCTGCCTCTATATTAGCACTTGGAACAGGTGTATGTATGCTGTCACTGTATCTGTTCAGCCCCGTAAAGACACTGGTTCCGTTCTATATCTGTTCTGGTCTGACACAGTTTTTCTTTGCAGGTTTTAACACAGCTATTTATGCCATTATTCCCGACTGTGTAGAATATGGAGAATGGAAAACCGGTGTCCGCAATGACGGTTTCCAGTATGCATTTATCTCTCTTGGAAATAAAATCGGAATGGCAATCGGTACATCTGTTCTTGCAGCAGTACTGAGTGCAACTGGTTTTGAGGCAAATATGCAGCAGAATGAAAATGTGCTTTCGATTATGAAACACAGCTTTTCTACCATTCCGGGAATACTTTGGATCGTTACGGCCATTGCACTGTTTTTCTACAGACTGAACAAGAAATCCTATAACAAAATTGTAGCTGAAATCAAGGAAAGGAGCAATACAAATGTTTGATGTAACAGCTTTAGGAGAAATGCTGATTGATTTTACCATGCAGGGCAGGAATGAGCAGGGACAAAGAATATTTGCTCAGAATGCAGGCGGTGCACCGGCAAATGTCATGGCAGCTATGGCGAAGCTTGGCGCAAGAACTGCCTTTATCGGAAAAGCCGGAAATGATATGCACGGCAAATTTCTCAAAGAAACCCTTGATAACTGCGGCATTGATAGTACAGGTTTTATATTAAGTGATGATTATTTTACCACTTTGGCGTTTGTAGATGTCAAAGAAAATGGAGAACGTGAATTTTCTTTTGCAAGAAATCATGGCGCAGATAAAATGTTATCTATAAAAGATTTATCTCTTGAAACAATCTCAAACAGCCATATTTTACACATTGGTTCAATTTCACTTACAGCTGAACCGTGCAGGAGTGCTACTATGTGTGCTGTAAGAGAAGCAAAACGTGCGAACTGTGTAATATCATATGATCCGAATTATAGGGCATCTTTGTGGAGCGGAGAACCGGAAGCTGTCAGTCAGATGCGCAGTATGCTGAAATATTCAGATCTGGTGAAGATATCTGAAGAAGAAATAGAATTGATGACAGATGAATTCGACTATGAAAAAGCAGCAGAAGCCTTGTTGCGTCAGGGAGTGAAAATTGCTGTAATCACATTAGGCAAACTGGGCGCTTATGTACGGACATCTGACGGTGGTCAGATCGTCAAAGGTTTCAGAAATAAAGCATTAGATGCAACCGGAGCCGGTGACGCATTCTGGGGTGGATTTCTCTACCAGTTTTGCCGCTGCGGAAAACTTCCGGATGAGGTATCTGTTTCTGAAGCGGCATCATTTGCAGATTTTGGAAACGCTGTTGCAAGTGTCTGCGTTGAAAGCTACGGAGCGATTCCAGCTATGCCAACCATGGAACAGGTCGTAGAAAAAATGCAGGAAGAAAGGCAGGAATAAAACATGGAGATGAAAGATATTGCCACAGGACTACAGCATATTGGTATACCAACAAATGATATTGCAGAGACAATTGCATTCTACGAAAAACTGGGATTTACCATTGCGCTGCGTACAGAAAACAAGGAAGCAAAGGAACAGGTTGCCTTTTTGCTGCTTGGCAATCTGATGATTGAGACCTATGAAAACCGTCAGGCTGCAATGTGTTCTGGTGCAGTAGACCACATTGCAATTGATGTGAAAGATATTGAAGCAGCGCTTTCCTTTGTAAACGAGCGCAATCTGAATAATCTTAACGATTGTATTCATTTTCTTCCATTCTGGGAAAACGGCGTGAAATATTTCAAGATTGAAGGTCCGAACAAGGAAATAATCGAGTTCAGTCAGATCGTTTAAAATCTATAAGGAATTGATATATCAGAGTGATTACTCACTTATGCAGTTTTATTTCCTCCTCAATCCGTAAAACTCACCACTAAAAAACATCAACGCAACCAGAAGTGTAATCATGAAGCAGAAGCGTCATAATAATCGATGAATAAGCGGATAATTACAGCAAAAAGGGTACAAACCAGAGTAAAAAGGGTATAAAAAGCCCGTCAAAAGATCAAATTTAAGAAATCAACAAATCAACCTTTTGACAATACACGCCATATTCTGAGAAACGTATTCGCCCAGGGAGGCTCTGCGAAAAAATCTCTGTAAATTCAATAACAGTGATAAAAAACGATATTGTGGGGCGGCTTGAAAAACAGCCGCTCATTTTTTTTACAGTATACAATAAATACCGTAATTTGTCAAGTTTCTCCAACGGTCAGTCTGTCTGTCGGGGTACATGATCTCCAGCTTGCCAAGCACTCTGCCCCAGCTTCTCATACTGACTCAGTTTTATTTTAGCAGATATATCCAGACCGCTGGATATTGGTTTTGATTCTTTCTTGATTTTTTTAAGGATGGTCAACCACATTGGCGTATTCATCTAAAATGTAATCAGCATAAGAAGAAGCTTGACGCTCATATCCAATTTCTGTGAGCCCAATATCGTTAATCCACTGAAAATAATGCGTCAATTCGTGTGCTATTGTTTCTAGTATTAGAGCTAAAGCATCGTCTCGTCCTAATGTTATCGAATTGTCTGTATAACTCCCAGTTGCCACACGTATATATGGCTCATATGTCTTGTTATATGGTTGAAAAAAAGTACCATATACCATTTCGCCGTCCATTGCCTTAATGTATTTTTTCCCTTTCACATACACTGGAACCCTTATTGGGAAAAAATACTCTTTTCTCAACCACTTTCCAAATTTCAGGCACGCTCCTCTTACTTCTGTATTAACGTCAGGGGTAAAACGGAATCTAAGCCCGCTTCTTCTTGATTGAATGTTTGTGAAGTTATATTTCCAATTCTCAAGTGTCCAGATATGCACAATATCACTCCCTCGTTTTTCAGCTTAATTTTTTTACGTTTTTTAACGGCAGCATTTATATCACGATATAATATGCAGTTCATTTTTCAATAGGCGGCTCACAATGTTTGGCTGCTTTAAAACGTCTGACTTTTTTATCATGTCTTTTGTAAGAACCCAGAAAGTCGCTTGAATCCATGAACCACGTCGCGTCCACTCGTTTTCAAATGGAGTAACATCAAAAAGAGGTACATAATTTCCAATTCTCCCAAAACTCTGCCCCAGTTTCTCAGCGGTATTGCCTTAAAATATCGGGAGATCGTTGTTTTGGAAAAGCCGGTATATGCTGCAATATCTGCAAAGGTTACATTTTTTTCGCCATTTTTCACGCTCCCTGTTTCTCTCTTCATTATAGCACACAACGGTTTTTGAATCCATAAAAGAATCAGTAAAGTAACCAGTTTCGTTGAATTGCACAAAACGTTTTCAGGATTTTTAGAAATTGCTACAAAAATCAGAAAAAGTCTTGACAAGTAACCGGTTCCATGGTATGATGTAATCAGTAAAGTAACCGGTTACTTAAAAGAACGGAGGGAAACAGCGATGAAAAAGCTACCATTATTTCTGACGGCTCTTTCAATTCTGGCGAGTGCAGTTCCACTTACAGGATGCAGCAAAACCGTAAAGCCTGGTGATGTAAAGGGATATGATGAGGGAGAGCAGTACATCAGCATGTGGGTGCATACCATTGAGGACACACCGGAAGGCGAAGCTTATAAAGCGTCGGTGGAACGCTTCAATGAAAAGTATGACGGAACCTATTTTGCAGACATTGAATTTATTCCGCGAAATGACAGCGGCGGCGGTTATTCGGATAAGATCAATGCTTCGGTTATGTCGGGAGATCTTCCTGATGTCATCACCGTAGACGGACCGAATATTTCTGCCTATGCAGCAAACGGCATTATTCAGCCGCTTGCCGAATTGAGCGAGGAAGAAAAATCGGCTTATCTGGATTCCATTCTGGATCAGGGAACGGTCGATGACAAACTGTATGCACTCGGTGCCATGGAATCCAGCGTAGGTCTTTATTATAATAAGGCAATTCTGGAGAAAGCAGGAATTGAAGTGCCCGATAAGGATCACCCCTGGACATTCTCGAAATTTCTGGATATTTTGGAGCAGCTGAAACCGATCATGGACAGCAAAAACGGGTATCCATTGGACATGACCTTTCCGGTCGGCGAATCCAGCATTTATTACTATGCTCCGTTTATCTGGTCCAATGGCGGCGATCTCATTAGTGAGGACGGTCTTACCGCAGACGGGTATTTCAACTCGGACAAAAATGCGGAGGCGTTCCAGTACTTCAGAGGACTGGTGGAAAACAAGTATATGTCCGCAACACCCATTGAAAACCTGTTTGAAAGCGGACGTGCAGCGTTCAAGTTTGACGGTGCATGGGAAGTCAACACGATCTATCAGAGCTACAGTGACATCGACCTTGGCGTTGCACCGTATATTGTCAGTGACAACTGGGACGGCGGCAGATATACGCCGACTGGTTCCTGGGCCTATGCTGCCACTACAAAAACGGAACACATTGAAGCCGCTACAGAGCTGGTAAAATGGATGAGCGGTGTGGATAGTGGCGTTCTTCTCTATGAGAAAACCAAGAGTATGCCTTCCACTTATGCGGCATATGACCAGATTACCACTTTTGAGGAAGACGAAAATTATAAGGCACTTTACGAACAGCTGAGAGATTACGGTCATCCCAGACCGAAAACACCTGTTTATCCGCAGGTCAGCACATCGTTCCAGCAGGTTCTGGAGGACGTTGGATTGAGCGGCAAAAACGTCACAAACGAAATGGATAAATCTGTAGAAAGGATCAACGCAAAGCTCAAGCGTTACACAAGATAACATGAAAAAGAAATCGAATTCCATTCTCGGAATGGCTTTTTTCGGACCGGCACTGGTTTTAATGACGGTGTTCCTGTTCATTCCGATGATACTCACATTAATTTACAGCTTTACAGATTATTTTGCATTAAATCCAAAGCTGACACATTTTGTAGGACTGGAAAATTTCAGTACCATTTTTAAGGACGACCTGTTTACCACAGCTTTTGGAAATACCGTTAAGTTTGTACTGATCATTGTTCCGCTGCAAACACTGGGAGCATTGGGACTGGCACTGCTCATCAATAAAGTCACAGTTTGTAAGAAATACTTCAAGGTCGCATTTTTTATTCCGGTGGTCATGTCCCTGGCAGTTGTTTCAAATCTCTGGATGCAGATCTATAGTCCGGAGGGTATTCTGAACACGATTCTCTCTCACTTTGGCATTGATGCACAGCCGTTTATCTATGGTGCCAATCAGGCACTGCCTTCCATTGCACTGATGAGTGTCTGGCAAGGTGTCGGTTATCAGATGATCATATTCCTCGGCGGATTACAGGCAATCAATCCGGCACTCTATGAGGCTGCGGAAATGGATCACGCCAGCGGCTGGAGCAAATTCAAGAATATCACACTGCCGGAACTGAAGCCGCTTTGTGTATTTGTCTTTATCACAGTAACCATTGGTGCATTCCGTATGATCGTGCAGCCGATGGTAATGACCGGCGGCGGTCCGTCTCATTCGACCTATACCATTGTCTATGATATTTACGAAACCGGTACGGTAAACTGGGAAATTGGACTTGCTTCGGCAATGGCAATCGTCTTTACTGTATTCGTTGTCATACTCACTATGATTCAAACATTTTTGACAAAGGACAAGGAGGAGAAACATGAAAACAAAAAAGCAAAAAATCGCTAATGGAATCCTTGTTGCAGTAATGCTGGTGTTGTCCTTATTCTTTCTGTTTCCAGTCATTTGGATGATTGCAAATTCGTTTAAACCGGACGCTGCAATCACAGCAGATATGAATTCCGTCAGTGCATTTATTCCGCCCGCACCGGGAAAGGGATTTTTCGATAACTATAAGGAAATTTTGTTCAACACAAGATTCCTCCGGTTTATGGCAAATACACTGTTCTATGCAGCAATCATGATCGTGGCTGGTGTGATCGTCAACGGCCTGGCAGGTTATGCCTTGGCGAAGATCAAGTTTCCGTTTCGTGAAAGATGGTTGGCGATCATCATGATGCTGATGATCATTCCGACAGAAACCATTATCACCATCAACTTTATGTTCGTTTCCAAAATGGGACTGCTGAATACCGTTTTTGGTTATGTGCTTCCGATGATCGTCAATCCGTTTAATATATTCCTGTTCCGTCAGGTTTTTGTCAGCCTGCCCGATGATGTCTGGGAGGCTGCACAGCTGGATCACTGCAATCCTGTGAAGTATTTCTTTACAATGGTGCTGCCGATGTCTAAAACAGTCGTTGCAACTGTCAGTGTTTTCACATTCCTGAATGTATGGAATGATTACCTCTGGCCGTCACTGGTGTTCACGTCCAGCGATCTTCTGACCGCTCAGATCGGTTTGAACTCTATCACATCCAACGACAATACAACCATGGGACAGACGCTTGCTGTCATCACCCTGATTACCATTCCGGTTATTATCATCTATGCCCTTTTCTCCAAGCAGATTGTAGAGGGTGTTGTTTCCACAGGTTCCAAGGAGGGTTAACTTATGAGCTTTATTGAAATGAAGAACATCTGTAAGAAATATGCAGGTGCAGATAAAAATTCCGTAACCGATTTCAGTCTTTCCGTTGAAGAAGGTGAATTCATTGCCTTTGTTGGCCCGTCCGGCTGCGGAAAATCGACCACACTTCGTATGATTGCCGGATTTGAGGAAATCACCAGCGGCGACTTCTACATTGACGGAAAGCGTATGAATGCAGTTTTGCCGAGAGATCGTGGCATCTCTATGGTATTTCAGAACTACGCCCTCTATCCGCACATGACAGTGGAAAAGAACATTTCCTATGGTTTGAAGAATATGAAGGTACCGGCAGCGGAAATCAAGAAGAAGGTGGACTGGGCAATCGATATTCTGGGACTTTCGGAATACCGTTATCGGAAACCGAAGAATCTTTCCGGCGGTCAGCGGCAGAGAGTGGCATTGGGACGTGCAATTGTCAAGGATCAGAAGCTGTTTCTCATGGATGAGCCGCTTTCCAATCTGGACGCTAAGCTGAGAGTCAGCATGAGAAGCGAGATCAGCAAGCTGCACCGGCAGCTGGGCAGTACCACCATTTATGTGACGCACGATCAGGTAGAGGCAATGACTATGGCAGACCGCATTGTCATTATGAAAGACGGTGTGATCCAGCAGGTGGGCAAGCCGATGGACTTGTATGAGCATCCGGCAAACAAGTTTGTGGCAGGATTTATCGGTTCGCCGCAGATGAATTTCTATGAAGTAAAGGTGGCAGGGAATACCATGACTTTCTCCGACGGCAGTAAGATGCAGCTGCCGGAATCTGTTGTGACAAGCCTAAACGGCAGACAGGGAACGCTGGTTCTCGGCATACGTGGCGAGGACATCAAGCTGGATCCGCAGAATCTGGATCTTTACAAGGATAATATCATGTCTGCAACGGTGGATAGTGTAGAAGTTATGGGAAATGAGAACAACCTGTACTTTAACTTCGGTGGCACTGCCTCGGTGGCGAGAGTATCCAAATATGAGATCAGCAAGCCCGGAGATACCATTGATTTTGCCTTTGTTCCGTCCAGAATGCACTTTTTTGATACACAAACCGAAGAAAGCCTTTTCTAATTAGGAGGATACTATGCAGAAAATTCATTTCAAAGCCCCGAATTGCTGGATCAATGATCCGAACGGATTTATCTGGTATCAGGGACAGTATCATCTGTTTTATCAGTGCTTTCCCTACGCACCGCAGTGGGGCAGAATGCACTGGGGACACGCTGTCAGCAAGGATCTGGTGAACTGGGAGGAAAAGGGAATCGCCCTGTATCCTACCAAGACCGACGACCGCAGCGGCTGTTTCTCCGGCAGTGCTGTGGAGCAGGACGGAACGATGTACTTGTACTATACCGGTGTCAACTATCTGGAGGAGGATCCGGAGAACATTAACCACTGTCGGAACGATCAGTTTCTCTCAGCACAGATGATGATCTCTTCCGCGGACGGTATGACTTTTGATAACCTTCAAGAAAAGAAGACGATCATTCCGACGATTGCAGAAGATAAGATCGGCAGCAAAACGCACACCCGTGACCCGAAGGTATGGCGTGGAACAGATGCGTGGTACATGGTGCTGGGAAGCTCTGTTGCCCACAAGGGCAGACTGCTGATTTATCAGAGCAGGGATTTGCAGAACTGGAAGTATCTCAGTCACGTGGAAAAGGACAACTTCGGCTGGATGTGGGAGTGTCCGGACTATTTCGAGGTGGACGGTAAGGGGATCACGGTGTTTTCTCCCATGGCTTTTTTGAATGATGGAAAAGCGTATGATTCCGCAGCGATCTGTCTGTTCTCCACATTCGATGAAGCGACCGGAACGATGCAGCTTGCAGATGACGTTCAGTTTCTGGACTATGGGCTGGATCTCTATGCCCCGCAGAGTACGACTGATGAAGATGGCAATCGTGTTGTTATTGCATGGATGAGAATGCCGCAGGCAGTAGATGGTAAGTGGAACGGCATGATGTGTATTCCAAGAGTGGTTTCTGTGAAGCACGATCGCATTTATTTCCGTCCTCATCCGCATATCCAAAACGCTTTTACCAAGGAGATCTCTTCGCCAGAGCAGGCGGGAAAGTCTGGCTATCTGGTAAAGACCTCGCTGAAAAACGGCGAGTGTATCAACATTGGCGGATACCGGATCTGGCGGGAACAGGACAAGCTTTTCACAGATCGCTCTGCTGTATTTGTGAAAGGCGGCAAATATCGATTGACTGCGGAAACACCGGTACTCAGGGACGGCTGTGAACTGGAGATCTATGTAGACTCCAATTTGATCGAAGTCTATGCCAATCAGGGCGAAGCAGTGATCAGCAGTGTGGTATACGGATTGTCGGAGGTAGTCACTGGCGAAGCATATACGTTGTATACGACAGAGTAAGGTGAATGCGGTATTGCCTATGATGTAACAGCTTTGGGCGAACCGCTGATCGATTTTACCGAAAGCGGAATCAGTCCGCAGAGAAATGGTCTTGTGGAAGAATTTCGGAAAACTGCATGAACAAAGGAAACACTGCATAAAGCCCGCCTGACGGCTTTGCACGCAATCTGTCGAAAAATCTGACAACGCATCTTACACACAAGCTTTATTCAGTGTTTCCCGATAAACATGAT